>Ga0105350_10001172_pt1 | contig 16882 bp, 15 predicted proteins | sample EN1Hudsemesocosm_FD_83506 | JGI IMG/M metagenome (GOLD analysis project Ga0105350, IMG submission 83506) | Methane-oxidizing microbial communities from mesocosms in the Hudson Canyon - EN1E Hudson Canyon | ecosystem: Environmental > Aquatic > Marine > Cold seeps | place: Hudson Canyon... | reverse complement strand
TAATGCGTTGGCATCTGATGCAGTAATAGAATCCATAAAGGTGCTTGATTCACGTTTTAATTCAGCAGCATTGGCCAATGCGCCACGTATACCTCGAACTTCAATTACTTCAGCTTCTTCTTCAGTAGCATCTTGAGCCACAGCATTATGTGCAGCAAACGATGTTATCAACGCGGTGGCGCCATAAAGGGCGACCTTCACCGATGAAGCGAGAATAGATTTTTTTTGTGTGTTCATGTTCTCTCCAGTGTGTTTTTATTATAAATATGTCAATTATGTTAAGCACTACGTTAACTAGGTTAGAAAAACTAGGTGATTTGTTTTTAAAAGCTCTACTTTACAACAAAGTGGTCTTATCTGGCGACAAGGCGGATTTAACCGCTAGCCCACTTAACAAAAGGTTGCTTTTAACTATCATCCAAAAATTCACAAACCAGTTACAAAAAGAAAACGTTTTCATTTTAGTCCAAAATACCGTCGCAAAAAGGTGAGGATGGATAGTAGTTTTCTCGACTTGTGGTAATATTTACTTATTGTTGTGTAAACAACGTTAACGAAATTAACATTGTTTGTTACGAAATAAAACACTAAATAAACGAGAAAAAGGAATATTAATTGTATGCGCGTTTGCATTCTGGGTGGTGGAACTGCAGGTTGGATGACGGCGTCAGCACTTTCCAAAAAGCTCAAAAACATAATACAATCAATCACATTAGTGGAATCTGAAGCCATAAGTACAGTCGGTGTTGGGGAAGCAACTTTACCTCATATTAGATTGTTTAATGAAGGTTTAGGTATCGATGAAAGTTCTTTCATGAAAAAAACCGAAGCCACATTTAAATTGGGAATCGAATTTTGTGATTGGGGACGTGTCGGCGATAAGTACATACATCCTTTTGGCGATTTCGGGCAAACTATTGACGGTGTGGCGTTTTATCAGCATCTACTGAAATTAACCAAACATGGCGATTATGGGGTTTTAGACGACTATGCTTTCGGCATAAGTGCTGCTAAAAACAATAAATTTCAGTTACCCAAAGAGGGGCAAACCACTCTTCAACAAGCTTTCGGCTATGCCTACCAATTTGATGCTGGACTGTATGCCAAGTTTTTAAGAGATTTTTCTGAAACCAATGGCGTGAGACGAGTTGAAGGCAAAGTAGTCGATACACTGTTCAACGAAAAATCAGGAGACGTTAGCTCCATCACATTAGATGATGGTCAACAAATAAGCGCCGATTTGTTTATAGATTGCTCTGGTTTTCGGGGCGTACTGATTGAACAAACATTAAAATCTGGTTATCAAGATTGGTCGAAATGGTTGCCCTGCAATCGAGCTGTTGCCGTGCCGTGCGAACGTCAAAAACACTTGTCACCTTACACTCGGGCTACAGCGAGGCAAGCGGGGTGGCAATGGCGTATTCCCTTACAACATAGAACCGGTAATGGTCACGTTTACTGGAATGAATTTATTTCGGATGACGAAGCCACCTCGGTCCTACTGAATAATTTAGACGGTCCAGCACTTGGAGAGCCTAAACAACTTTTCTTTAAAACCGGCCGGCGCAATCACTTCTGGAAAAATAATGTCGTTGCGATTGGACTTTCCGCCGGTTTCTTAGAGCCTTTAGAATCAACGTCGATTCATTTGATCCAAGAAGGTATAACTAACTTACTCGAGTTGTTTCCTCACGAAAACATAAGCGCCCTTGATACCTCAGAATATAATTCTCGTATGTCATTACAATACGAGCGAGTTCGTGATTTTTTATTACTGCATTATGTCGCTACAAAACGTGATGACAGTGAAATGTGGCGCTACTTTACTAATATGACCTTGCCAGATAGTTTGCAAGAAAAAATAGCAGGTTGGCTGCATAGGGGATACATTCAACGATACGAGTTTGGCGCGTTTTTACCGCCAAGTTGGGTAGCAGTAATGTTAGGGCAAAATCTTGTTCCTAAAAATTATGATCCCAGAGTTGATAATAGTCATTTTGAGCAGGTTAAACAGCAATCTCAAGCTATGCGAGCAGACATCGCAGGCGCTGTAAATAAAGCAAAAACACATGCCGATTTCTTGAATGTTATTGGCGCTGCATCGAACACAGAACTCCTGAGAGCTAAATAATGTCGCAACAAGATACATCTCAGTTTCTCGTTTTTGGTAACACACTTGCTGCTAGTATGACTGTACTCGCATTAAGTAAAGCACTTCCAAAAAGCATTAAATTAATGTGGGTGAAACCAGCCACTGCGTGTCCAAGTGATTTGCTTTATGGTGGTATTAGTTCGCCTGACGCCTATCAATTTAATTTACAACTTGGATTATCTGAGCCGCAACTTATCTTGGATACTGATACCACCTTTACATTCGGTACGCGTTTTGATCGTTGGGGAGACAATGACCAGACCTGGATGCAATGTTTCCACTTACCTTTTGCTGCAACATCAGGAGTTGAATTACATCACTTCATGACAAGGCACAAAGCGTCATTGGGTGACTTTTTAATTAGCGCTCAAGCAGGTTTAAAGGGCACTTTTGCCCACCCGCCGACTGATAATTTACAATCGCCACTTTCTCGCGCCGAGTATGCTTATCATTTTGAACCCTCACAATGGTCTGCAGTTTTTTATGACAAAATTGATAAAGCGCGCGTTAACGTTATTAATGGCGATATAACAACGCTAAAGCATAGCCAAGACCAGATTGAATATGTGCAACTGGAAGATGGAACAAAACTTAAAGCGGACTTGTTTATTGACTGCAGTGGGACTAGTAGTCAATTGCTTGTAGCGCTGAACAATGATTTTATAAAACAACGTACAGTGCAGTTAAAGAGTGAAACCCAACCATGTGCTCAAACTGGACCCGCTTGCCGTTCAATTACTGGCACCGAATCTGGCTGGCAGTCGGTGACGCCATTGCGTGAAAAAAATCACCTTGTCTCATTGTATGAGTCATCCCTTGGATATGAGCAAACAGACTGTCAAATATTCACACTTGGACATCGTAAAAAAGCTTGGCAAGGAAATTGTGTGGGTATTGGGCATACTGCATATGTCTTAGAGCCTATTACGCCTGCGCCGTATATTTTGCTAATGAAAGACATTGAACGTTTGTTAGAACTTATCCCAGTAAGTCATGAAGTACATGTTGAAAGACAAGAATATAATCGCCGCTTTCTAAATGATGTAATACACGCGGAACTATTTCATCATGCAGCTTATGCAGGGCAGCGCGAGGTTGGTTATGGTAAATGCGAAAAGCTCGACAGAAAGATAACTCAATATTTACATCGAGGTATTCTGGCAAGTTATGACTTTGAGCCTTTCAATGAACAAGATTGGGCAATATTACATGCCGGTCTTGGTAGAACCCCCGAGCGCTATGACAGAATGGCAGAGCAAGTAGACTTTGAACAAACCCAAGCGAACTTGGACAGGATGCGCGCGGGCATTGCACACTTGGCATCTAGTATGCCAGCACAGCACATTTATTTGGAAAAACTCTCGATGTATTTAAGGGATAGCGAAAAGCATGGCCAACAATAATATTAAAACCATTGCGATTATTGGTGGAGGCACTGCAGGTTGGATGACAGCTGCAGCTCTTTCTAAAATGCTGCTTCCGGAAAACGTAACCGTTAAATTAGTTGAATCGGAACAAATAGGTACAGTGGGGGTAGGTGAAGCCACCATTCCTGATATCGCCAATTTCAATCTTATGTTGGGAATTAATGAACAAGAATTCCTTATTGCGACTAAAGGTACCTTTAAATTAGGCATTGAGTTTCGTGATTGGGGCAAACTAGGTGATAAGTATTTCCATCCATTCGGCGGGCATGGCGTTGACATGAATGGGATCGACTTTCATCAATATTGGTTACACAGCAAACAAAGTGGCAATACTGCTAACCTTGAAGACTACAGCATATGTTCGGTCGCGGCCAAGCAGGCTAAATTTATACTGCCTGACAATAATCCGAAATCGGTGCTGTCTCACTTACGCTACGCATATCATTTTGATGCGACGGCCTATGCTGCTTTTTTGCGAAAATATGCTGAGCAGCGCGGCATTATCCGAATTGAAGGTAAGATTGAAAATGTGGCTACCCACAAAGACTCAGGCAACATTCAAAGTGTTACTTTAGACGATGGACGTATAATTGAAGCCGATTTTTTTATTGACTGCAGTGGTTTTAAAGCATTGTTATTGGAGAAAACTCTAGGCGTTAAGTTTAAAGATTGGAGCCACTGGTTGCCTTGTAACCGTGCCCAGGCCGTTGCTAGCGAACGCATCGAACCATTAATTCCCTTCACAATTTCAACGGCAAAAAAAGCCGGGTGGCAATGGCGTATCCCAACTCAACATCGCACGGGTAATGGTCATATCTACTGCAGTGATTTTATCTCTGACGATGAAGCCAATCAGGTATTGCTTCAAGGTTTAGATGCTAAGCCACTTGGCGATGCACGCACCATTCATTTTCAAACAGGTTGTCGTGAGCAGTTTTGGGTTAAAAATTGCGTGGGCATTGGTTTGTCGAGTGGTTTTCTTGAGCCTTTAGAGTCAACGTCGATTTTCCTTATCCAACAAGGAATAGCACGGTTTATATCACTTTACCCAGATGGCAATCAATCTGAGGTAATACGGAGTGAATATAATCGTTTGATGAGCAGAGAGTTCAACCAAGTAAGAGATTTTATAATTTTGCATTATCACGCAACTAAACGAGACGATAGCCCGTTCTGGAATTACTGCCGCACAATGCCTATTCCTGATAGCCTGCAGCATAAAGTTGATTTGTTTAAAGCAGCGGGGAGAGTGTTTCGTGATGATCAAGAGTTGTTTTCAAAACCCAGCTGGATAGCCGTAATGCTTGGGCAAAACATTGAACCTGAAGTCTGCGAACCGATCTTATCAGGTATTCCAATAGGTGACATTCAGCGAAGCCTAGATTCAATGAACGGCGCAATGGTGCAGGCAGTCAGTCGCCTTCCTTCCCATGCCGAATTCATTCACAAATATGCAAATGGAGTAAACTATTGAACCCCAATAATATTAAAAACGTGGTTATTGTTGGCGGTGGTACCGCTGGTTGGATGGCCGCTGCTGCGCTTTCAAAAACGATCGGTACTAACAATATAAACATTCAAATCGTTGAATCAGAAGAGATTGGTACTGTGGGTGTTGGCGAAGCAACCATACCACATATTAAGTATTTCAATCGCTTAGCAGGCTTGGATGAAAATGAGTTTCTTCGCCAAACTAATGCAACTTTCAAGTTAGGTATAGAATTTGTTAACTGGGGAAAGCTAGGCGATAGCTATGTGCATCCTTTTGGCCCGTATGGTATTGATATGCAAGGTGTACATTTTCATCATACTTGGTTACGCCAGAAACATAAGGGTACTGCTAAACCAGTGGATCAATTTAGCTTGCCTGGTCTGGCGGCTAAAGCTGGGAAATTTCAACATCCTCGTCCTGATTTAAAAGCATCTCCATTCAGTAGCATGGATTATGCCTACCAATTTGATGCGGCGTTATACGCAAAATATATGCGAGACGTAGCCGAAAAACGGGGTGTAACACGCACCGAAGGTAAAATTGTTAAGGTTAAACAGAATGCTGATAGCGGCAATGTTGAAAGTATTGAACTTGAAAATGGCAAACTAATCAGCGGTGATTTTTTTATTGATTGTTCTGGTTTTAAAGGTTTATTAATAGAAGAAACGCTGAAAACAGGTTATGAGGATTGGACCCATTATTTACCATGTGATCGAGCGGTCGCGGTTCTCACCGAACGATTAGACATGCTTCCACCCTATACACGGGCAACAGCAAAAGAAGCTGGGTGGCAATGGCGTATTCCTTTGCAGTCTAGAATCGGAAACGGCTACGTCTATTCCAGTCAATATATAAGTGATGACGAAGCACTTGCCAGCCTCAATCAAGATCTTGATACTCCAGCCATTGCAGAACCACGATTTTTGCGATTTAAGACTGGTGTGCGTAACAAAACGTGGAACAAAAATGTGGTAGCGATTGGTCTTGCAGCAGGGTTTTTGGAACCACTCGAATCTACCTCAATTCACTTAATTCAAACGGCCATTGCGAGGCTAATGACAAACTGGCCTGATAAATCGTTCAATCAGCACGATATTGATTATTTCAATAGAAAAACCCATACCGAATATGAACAAGTACGTGATTTTTTGATTTTGCACTATTGTGCTACCGAACGAAATGACAGCCCCTTTTGGAATTATTGTCGCACCATGGACATTCCCAAAACACTTGAAGAGCGAATTTCCATATACAAAGAAAATGCTCGACTGTACCGAGAAGATATAGAGCTGTTTAGTTCTGTCAGTTGGTTTGCTGTATTTAATGGACAAAATATTGAACCAAAGCGATATCACCCTCTGGCTGACATACTAGAAGATGACCTGATGGAGAGAAGAATGGCCGAGTTACATCGGGCTACTCAAAGATGTGTAGAGGTGATGCCGTCTCATGAAGAATACCTTAGGGATCTTTGCAAACCTAAGTAAGTAACATCCAATGATCCATGGATATGAGGGGCTAGGTGTCTCAGTTAAATGTGCTGACAAGTTAATTGACGATTATACTTGTCAGGATGACAGATTTTAATTGATGCAAGCAAATGAAATTGTTAAATTAGCGTTAATGAAACATCAATGAGGTTTACATGCGTCAAATAGAATTCCTGTTAAATGAATATGGCGAAAGTCACAAAAATAGAACTAATATTCTTATCCACGCAGTCGCAGTTCCGGCAATATATTTTGTCACTTTAGCCTTAGTATGGTGTATTCCCACACCTGCATTTTTGGATTATTTTGACGTAACGTGGGCGCATGTTCTGGTTATCCCCACTTTGTATTATTACTTTCGTTTGTCTGGGCCAATAGGCGCGGCTATGACGCTACTATCCGTAGTGTCTTTATATGGCGTTCTTCTGTTGGAATCGCTAGATGTTTCTGTTTGGCAGTTCAGTCTTGTTTTGTTTGTGGTGATGTGGATTTTGCAATTTGTTGGACACCAAATTGAAGGCAAAAAACCTAGTTTTTTAAAAGATTTACAATTTTTGCTGGTGGGACCTGCATGGTGGTGGGTACATTGGTTAAAGCGTTTTAATATCAATTACTAACCTTACCCTGAAAATCTACAAATAGTTGCGATAAAACAACTCTAATCTAAGACCAAGAGACAGTTTCCTTGGTCTATTTTTTGTATACTTGTGGTCTATTCATTATTCAGGAATACATGTGCCTAAGTGGGAAAAGTTAGTCGATAGCCGAGAAAGACTGTTTTGGACGTTGCATACAGCGGGGTGGTGCGGCTTTGCTATCATTTATTATATTGGCTCTTTTCTGCAAGAAATGCGCAGTATTTGGCTGTTTGTCATAGTACTTAACGCCTATGCTGGTTGGCTACTGACTATCCCTCTTCGCTATATCTATCGCAAGGCGTTGACTTTAACGCCGCTTAAAATGCTCATATTGGTTGGTGCCAGCTTATATTTTACCGCGTTACTTTGGACCTTGGTCAAAAATGTCAACAATTGGGAAATATACAAAAAGGGTTATAGGCCAGATGAGTGGTACTGGTATTTTAACGATACGATCAATTCCTTAATTATGATTGGTTGTTGGACCGGCGGCTATTTCGGCGTCAAAAATTATCAGATGTTACTCAGAGAAAAACAAAATGTGTTGAGGGCGTCTTCTATGGCTCATCAAGCACATATTAAAATGCTCAGATATCAATTAAACCCGCATTTTCTATTTAATACCTTAAACGCTATTTCAACGCTTATTTTAATGAAAGAGAACAAAACGGCCGACGCTATGGTCAGCCGTTTAAGTGATTTTCTGCGTTACTCGTTAGATAAAGATCCTATTCGTCGTGTACCGCTTATCCAAGAAATCCAAGCACTAGAACTGTATTTGGAAATTGAAGAGGTAAGGTTTGAAGATCGCCTAACGGTAGTGTGGGACATAGAAGAAAAGACCAAACAAGCGCTCGTACCCAGTTTGATTTTACAACCTATTATCGAAAACTCCATTAAGTTCGCTATTTCTAGAATGGAAGAGGGCGGGTGTATCAGTATTTCAGCTAAAACTTTTGGTCGTGATTTGATGCTAAATGTCAGTGATAATGGACCCGGAGCTGAGATAAAAAATGGTCAATTACCCAAAAGTAAAGGTGGGGGAGTAGGGTTACACAATATTCAAGAACGATTAGAGGCGTTATATGTCAATAAGCATTCTTTTGTGATTTCCCATAATTATCCCACCGGTATCAAAGTTAATATCCGTATTCCATACGAAATAAGTGAGAGCGAAAGTGACAACAAAATTGAGAATTAGTACTGTCATAGTTGACGACGAACCCCTCGCCCGTAAAGGGTTGTCCTTACGTTTGGCTGAGTTTGATAATATTGAAATTGTCGGTGAATGTAAAAATGGTTTAGAAGCGGTGACACTTATCCCTCAAGTGCGTCCCGACTTGGTGTTTTTAGATATTCAAATGCCTGGACTGAATGGTTTTCAGGTCATCAACAAACTACAAGAGCTTAATCAACCGATACCTTTGATTGTATTTGTGACTGCCTTTGACTCCTACGCAATAAAAGCTTTCGATGTTCATGCCTTAGATTATGTTCTAAAGCCAGTTGATGGAAGGCGCCTGAAAGACGCTGTTGATAAAGTGGTATTAACACTAGAGCGTCAACAACAGGATGGTGACAATCAAAAACTCGCCAGACTAGTTGCCGATTTTACTGGTGATGATTGCGAAGATATTTTGCGTAAATTAGCCAGCGGTGAGAGGATTTCCACTAACCCTTATCCAGATGTTTTAGCAATAAAAGATGGCTCAGAAGTGACCCGTGTAGCACTCAACGATATTCAATGGATTGATGCCGCAGGTGATTATATGTGTGTACATGCAACTGACCAGACGCATATTATGCGCCGCACAATGAAAGAACTAGAAAAAGACCTCGATCCTAAAAAGTTTGTTCGAGCTCATCGTTCAGCTATTGTAAATATTAAGTTTGTGCAAAAAATGGTCAGCCATATTAGTGGGGAATACCACCTAATATTGAACAACGGTACCGAACTCAAAGTGAGTCGAAGTCATAGAGATCGGGTAAAAGAGATGATCAAATTATAAAGCAGGGGTATTAAACAACTGCTGCTGTATTTTGAGTAGGTATTCATCAAGTGGCTTTTTTTGACGCCAACTTATCTGAATAGGGTGCGCGACCAATTGATTGTTGTGTTCACCCACCATGATATTGTTTTTACCGGCTAAGGCTTGTTCAACAGCGAACGCGCCTAACTTGGTAGCCAATATTCTATCTTGGCTGACTGGCGAACCGCCCCTTTGCACGTGCCCTAAAATAACTGGGCGGCATTCTATTTGGGTCTTATCCGTTATCATTTTGGCTAACGTTATGACCCCACCGGGTAATAAGTTTTCGCTAGTGACAACTATGTAACTGGTTATCCCTTTTTGACTATACACTGCATGTAAGTGTTCAATAATGTTGTCTACTTCCTGTTCAATATCATTACACCCCTCTGGGACTAACACTCTATCAGCAGCTGATGCTACGGCCGCATTTAAGGCAATAAAACCAGCATGCCTGCCCATGACTTCAATTAAAAATATACGTTCAAACGCATCTGCTGTGTCTTTTACCTTATCGATGGAATCTAGTGCGGTCTCAATGGCAGTATAATAACCAATGGTTGCATCTGTTCCACTTATGTCGTTGTCTATTGTGCCTGGTAAACCAATCACTTGCCCTTTGAAGTATTTACCTAGATGATGCGCCCCACGAAAAGAACCATTACCGCCAATTACCAACAATACATCTACATTTAGTTCGTAAAGATTATTGGCTGCGGCCCTGCCATTTTCCTCAGTATGAAAATCAGTACAGCGACCACTTTTTAAGATAGTGCCGCCTCGCTGAATAATATTATTTACATTGGCAGGCGCGAGCAGTTTGTATTCTTGGTCAATTAGGCCGTTGTAGCCATGTTTATAACCGATCACTTCAAGTTCATAATGTTCGGCCGTAAGTACAATTGAACGTATACAAGCATTCATGCCAGGAGCATCACCACCAGATGTCAAAACTGCGATTTTTTTCATGGCGCCTCTTCAATGGGATTTGTATCAATAGCTTTAATCTAGAGTAGAATGCAAAGACTTTGTAAACAAGATTTTTGTATGAAAATTAGTCGGTTAGTTGTGGTTGATAGTTATTTGGAGAAGTCATGAAGGTAACAAATATAGAGGCAACCAAGCACTGGCATGGCTTTTTCCTGTCGCTGACTACTGCTGTTTTGTGGGGCATCTTGCCGGTTTTTTTATCTCTGTGTTTAGAAGTCATGAATGCAGTCACCATCACCCTATATCGATTTTTTGTGGCTGGAATATTTGTTTTTTTACTCTTGATGAAAAACAAGTCTTTGCCACGTATGTCAGCCCTTGGCCGAAATCGAGGTCTGTTATTGTTAGCCGCCAGTTTGTTCTTGGTATTCAATTACGTTGCTAACGTAAAGGGTTTAGAATACCTCAACCCAGAGACCGCTCAAATAGTGATGCAAACCGCTCCCTTTATGTTGATGTTAGGTGGCGTGGTGTTTTTTAAAGAACGATTAAGCCGGCTTGAAATTTGTGGTGCGGTGATGCTTTTTACTGGTTTGATATTATTTTTTAACGACAGACTTGCAGACTTATTTTTATCTTTAGGTCAGTTTACCACTGGTGTACTGATTATATTGTTTGCCGCTATTACTTGGGCGGGTTATGCCTTGATGCAAAAGCCTTTGTTAAAAGTACTGACCACCAAACAGTTGACCTTGTTAATTTATGTTATTGGTTTTTGTGTTCTGCTGCCTTTTTCTAGTGTTTCTCAGTTGCTGAATATGCAGTTAATCCATGTACTGGCGTTGTTGTTTTGTTGTCTAAATACCATAGTTGGATATGGCGCATTTACTGAAGCCCTTAATATTTGGCCGGCGGCAAAAGTCAGTGCTGTATTAGCCATGGCTCCCATATTTACTTTTTTAAGTATGTTAATCGCGGTTCAGTGGTTACCACAACACTTCACTGCCAGCTATTTAGACCATTGGGCTTATATTGGCGCTGCTGTTGTTATCACAGGATCTGCATTAACAGCCTTAGGCAGACCAAAGGTGTGAGCGTTTGTTGCATGGTTCTTTCGATAAACCATTTAGCTCTGTTTTAGTCACGTGTTAAACTATATTCATGCATGTTAAGAGGTAAATATTTTGTTTGATGTTTGTGTGATTGGAGGAGGAATGGTTGGCTCGGCAATGGCGCTGGGATTGGGACAATTGGGTTTCAGCGTAGCTGTGGTCGAACCCTATATGCCGCAACCATTTGAGCTATCGCAACCGCCTGATATGAGAGTGTCGGCCATCAGTGTTACTTCACAAACTTTATTAGATGACTTAGGCGCTTGGTCATACATTAAACAGATGCGTTTATGCCCATACAAACGCCTGTCTGTATGGGATAAACCTGAATGTCGAACTGATTTTGATTGCGCGACAATAGGTCATTCTCATTTAGGGCACATCATTGAGAATCGCATTATTCAACTAGGCTTACATCAAGCCATTGCTGATTTACCTAACGTGACATTTTTTAGCAATACAAAAGTTGTCGATATTGAATCATCAGAGTCTTCGGTCATTAACTTATCAGATGGGCAGACTATTCGGGCCAAATTATTAGTCGGGGCAGATGGCGGTAATTCTGATGTACGAAACGCTGTAAACATTGGGGTGCAGGGTTGGCAATACCAGCAGAAAGCATTAGGGATACAAATTAAAACCCCTTTTCCTCAACAAGATATAACATGGCAGAAGTTTACCGCAGATGGTCCAGTAGCTTATTTGCCATTGTATGATGGTTTTGCTGCACTAGTGTGGTACCAAAGTCCTCAGCATATCGGCTATTTAAAAGGTTTATCTAAGGAAAAATTGAAACAACAAATTCAGCAGTCTTTTCCTGCAGACTTAGTGGATTTTGACATGCTCGAGGTGGCTGATTTTCCTTTAACTCGGATGCATGCGAACCAATACTATAAAGGGAATACAGTGCTAATTGGTGATGCCGCTCATACCATTAATCCGTTGGCAGGGCAGGGGGTTAACTTAGGTTTTAAGGATGTTTCCGCATTACTAAGTGCGCTCAAAGAAGAGCTCGCCGTACATGATCGCAGTGCAGTTTTACAAGCAAGTCATTACAGTAAGTGGTTGAAAAAATACGAAACAGCTCGTCGTCGAGATAACTTAATGATGATGAGTGCCATGGATTTGTTATATTCAACCTTTAGTAACGATAACGTACCCCTCAAACTGTTGCGTAATTTAGGCTTAACATTAGCCAACAAGTCGGGTCCGATAAAAAATAAAGTTATGAAATATGCCATGGGTTTTGCATAAAACTTCAGACAAACTAAGAGTGGGTAATAGATGACAGTATTGATTATTTTGGCCGTGTTATTTATTGCTCTGGTAGTGATTGTTCCTTTAATAGAACGTTCTAATTTCAGAATGTCGAATGAACAAATGGGTAAGATGGGCCGCTGGATCTTACCTTTGTTAGTGATAATGGTGATCATTCAATTGGTTATGTATTACGTTAATTAATACCCTTATATAAAATAATCCTCAGCGTTTTTAGCACAATTAAATAGGCAGATTAAATGGCAGTTCATTGGTACCCCGGGCATATGCACAAAGCTCAAAAAGAAATTAAAGAGGCATTGCCGCAAGTTGATGTATTGATAGAAGTGCTTGATGCACGCATTCCTTATTCCAGTGAAAATCCTATGATTGCTGAGCTGCGGGGAGATAAACCCTGTATCAAAGTACTCAGTAAAACGGATCTCGCTGACCCTGAAGTGACTGCTGCTTGGCAGGAGTCACTCGAACAAGAAAGGTCAGTTAAAACTTTTGCATCAACCACTGAAGAACCCGCCAAGATGAAACAAATTTTGGATTTGTGCAGAAAAATGCTACCCGAGAAAGACGCCAGCGTAAAAGCGATTCACACTATGATTGTGGGTATTCCTAATGTAGGTAAGTCGACGTTGATCAACATTCTAGCGGATCGTGTGATTGCTAAAACAGGTAATGAAGCAGCCGTGACTAAGACGCAACAGCGTATTAGTTTAGGTAACGGTATTACCTTGTTTGATACGCCTGGCATATTGTGGCCAAAATTGGAAAATCCCAATAGTGGTTATCGATTAGCCTCGACTGGTGCTATTAAAGACACCGCGATGGAATATGACGATGTGGGATTTTTTGCAGCCGATTATTTGATTAAAACCTACCCCGAATTACTCAAAGCGCGTTTCGAATTAGCCAATATACCTGATACTGAAATAGAGTTTCTAGAGCTTGCCGCCGCTCGTCGTGGTGCATTGATGACAGGTGGACGAGTTAACTTACATAAAATATGTGAAGTATTAATTAACGAATTACGTTCGGGAAAACTTGGCCGTATTAGCCTTGAAACACCAACGATGATTGAAAAAGAAGTGAAAGAAATGGAAGCCGTCGCGGCTAAAAAAGCTGCAGACAAAATCGACCGTAAAGAACGTTTTAAAACTGGCTCACTCACACCTGATAAAAGAGACCGTAAAGAAAAACGCCAGAGCGATAGGGCAGAGCAGTCTGCTCGCATGAAAAAGCAATCTAGCCGCAGGAAATAACCATGTGCACAACATGGCTAACTACGCAGTTTATTTATGCAAGATTGTAATTCCTGTGGAAAGTGCTGCATTAAATACAGTAATGGTGACTTGTCTGCTTCAGACCAAGATATCGATATGTGGCAGTTGTTTAAACCCGATATAGCCGCATATGTGAAAAAAGGTTTGATTTGGTTTTCACCGAAAAGTGGTAAACACCTAGCTTTGTGCCCTTTCTTACGCGAAGTAAAATATGAGGAACAACCGGGTAAATCTCACTATACCTGTGACATTTATTACGACCGTCCAGAAGACTGTCGTTTTTATCCGGTTACGGTTAAACAGATGATTAACGATGAATGTGAGATGTTGCAAGAAGGGGATTTGTTAAATCCCCAACAAGCACAAAAAGACTTAGATAAACTGCTAGAAGACAGCCGCCCTAACTACGATTAGTTTAAGCTTGTTTTGCTGTTAGATTACCAAATCCCATCTTCTGATTTACCCTGTATTTCACAATCGCCCGCTTTGTAGGTGATTTTTTTGCCGCTGTCTCGTTTAGTAAAATAATCCTTACTGATAGAAACGATAGTGGGGGTCATCCAAACCAATGCCGTAATATTGATCACGGTCATTAAACCTAAGGCCATATCAGCCAACGCCCAAACCTCGGGTAATGCCGCCATTGAGCCCCATAATATCATCAACAAATAACCTACAGTGTAGGCCGCGCGACCAGATTTGTTATCGAGTTTAAACATGTGTAGGTTACTTTCACCGTAGGCGTAATTAGCCACGACTGAGGTAAACGCAAACAAACTAATAGCTGCAGCGACAAAATAACCACCACCTTCACCTAAGTGTGAACTCATCGCATTTTGAGTCAGGCGGATACCTTCCATGCCTTCACCCGATGCGCCGCCAGCTAATAGAATCACCACGGCTGAACAGGTACATAAAATCATAGTGTCGATAAACACACCAAGCATTTGTACATAACCTTGGGAGACTGGATGATTTGGATTCGGCGTGGCACTGGCCGCAGCGTGAGGCACACTACCTGAGCCCGCTTCGTTTGAATATAGTCCGCGCTGTACGCCGTGTTTAAATGCAGCGCCCATTGCACCAGCACCTGCTTCTTGAAGGCCGAATGCGGAAGTAATAATGTCCCATAACATGGCTGGCACTAAATCTATATTCAAAAAAGTGATGGCCAAGGTAACCAACACATAAGTCACTGCCATAAAAGGCACAACCCATTCGGCAAATTTTGCGATAGCGCGTAAACCGCCAATTACAATCAAACCCGCTAAAATAATAATAACTAAACCTGAGTACAGGGTAGGGATTTCATAGGCGTGGTTGAGAGCGTCGGTGATAGTATTCGCTTGTACTGCACTGAATATAAAGCCATAACCTAAAAACAAAAACAGTGAAAATATTACGGCTAACCAACGTTTGTTTAGACCCTGTTGAATATAATAAGCTGGGCCACCACGATATTCACCATTAGCATCTTTTACTTTGTAGAGTTGCCCTAATACACTCTCAGCAAAGCCTGTAGCCATTCCAAGAATAGCAATAACCCACATCCAAAATATTGCACCAGAACCACCTAACGAGATTGCGACAGCAACACCCGCTAGATTACCAGTGCCCACTCGGGCCGATAAACTCGTACATAAGGCTTGAAAAGAACTGATACCCGCTTTGTCAGACTTGGTACTGCCTTTCATGACCGAAAACATATGGCCAAAGTGTCGAATTTGAATAAACCCAAGTTTGACCGAAAACCAAACGCCAGCCGCGAGTAACATATAAATGAGTATTTGGCCGTTACCCCAAAGGATATTATTAATAAAAGCGACGATTTCGGAAATCAAAGTTTAGCTCACAAGTATCTGAATTTGTGTTGGAAGTTTGCCGTTTAATGGCATTTATGTCTAGGGCTCAAGGCAAATGAGCACAAACAAAAATACCAAACATAGCTTGAAGTTTTTGTGAGATTTGGCTGGGGTAGTTAGATTTGTACCAATGACATAACGGCGGATCAAAACCTGTTGCCTTAACAAGTCCTACTCAAAAAAAACGCCAAGCAAATGCTTAGCGTTTCTTTTAAATATGGCTGGGGTAGCTGGACTCGAACCGACGACATAGCAGCGGATCAAAGCCTTTTGTCTTAATAAGCTCTACTCAAAAAAAACGCCAAGCGACTGCTTAGCGTTTCTTTTAAATATGGCTGGGGTAGCTGGACTCGAACCGACGACATAGCAGCGGATCAAAGCCTTTTGTCTTAATAAGCTCTACTCAAAAAAAAACGCCAAGCGACTGCTTAGCGTTTCTTTTAAATATGGCTGGGGTAGCTGGACTCGAACCAACGACATAGCTGCGGATCAAAAGCTGTTGCCTTAATAAGTTCTACTCAAAAAAAAAACGCCAAGCGACTGCTTAGCGTTTCTTTTAAATATGGCTGGGGTAGCTGGACTCGAACCAACGAATGACGGGATCAAAACCCGTTGCCTTACCACTTGGCTATACCCCAAGGGAAATAGATTGTTTTACAATTCATCTATAAAAGAGTCATTGATTCATTAAATATTTTAAATCAATTACTTTAAAAATTGGCTGGAGTAGCTGGACTTGAACCTACGACATAGTCACGGATCAAAACCTTACTATCACTAAAACCAAACTTTATCAGAATTGGCTGGGGTAGCTGGACTCGAACCAACGAATGACGGGATCAAAACCCGTTGCCTTACCACTTGGCTATACCCCAACAATATTTTACAAACACCGTACAAATGGTGCGGAAGGAGAGACTCGAACTCTCACGCCGTGAAGCACTGGAACCTAAATCCAGCGTGTCTACCAATTCCACCACTCCCGCATACTTCTATCCTATACAAGATAAAAGTGGTGGCTACAGCGGGATTCGAACCTGCGACCCCATCATTATGAGTGATGTGCTCTAACCAACTGAGCTATGTAGCCACTAAATCACTCCGTCTCCGAAGTGGCGCGTATTATGCTGATCTAGGTTTTTGCCGTCAACCGTTTTATGACAATAAACTGTCTGTTTGGTTAGATACTAAGCAGGT
>Ga0105350_10001157_pt1 | contig 17026 bp, 16 predicted proteins | sample EN1Hudsemesocosm_FD_83506 | JGI IMG/M metagenome (GOLD analysis project Ga0105350, IMG submission 83506) | Methane-oxidizing microbial communities from mesocosms in the Hudson Canyon - EN1E Hudson Canyon | ecosystem: Environmental > Aquatic > Marine > Cold seeps | place: Hudson Canyon... | reverse complement strand
GATCAAGAAACGGTTCGAATAGATTGGCCAGAAGAAACCCAGATTCTCTTGGTCGAAGATAACTTGGTCAATCAAGAGGTTGTTAATTGCTTACTCGAACAGTTAGGTTTAGATGCCAGTGTCGCATCCGACGGTTTAGAAGCATTGAATACTTTGAAAAACTCGCCGACAAATAAACCCTTTACTTTGGTACTGATGGATTGCCAGATGCCAAAAATGGATGGCTATCAGGCGAGTGAATGTATTCGCGCGGGAGAAGCAGGAGAGCGATATTTGGAAATACCTATCGTGGCTATTACAGCCAACGCAATGAATGGCGATAAAGAAAAATGTTTAGCGCATGGCATGAGCGATTATATGTCGAAGCCGGTTGACCCCGATGAACTCGAACAAAAATTGAAGCAGTGGGTCGGGTTTTATTAGGCGCGCTGTGCGCATAGTTTCGTTACGATCGACTTTTCGTCTAGACATTAAATAGTTTTCGAATGATCAAATTGTCATAGTATTCAAATAGACAACTACCACCATAATACCGAGAATAACAAACATACGGATTATTTTGCATTTCGTGCAGTTTCGTTTCATGTTATCAATCGCCTTATCAAGCAAAACTAGTTAAGGAATTCTACGATGAACTCGTTAGAAGAGAAACGTATTTCATGTCCATACTGTGGTGAAAATATTGTGGTCTTGCTGGACTATTCTGTCTCAGATCAACAATACATAGAAGATTGTCAGGTCTGTTGTCGCCCCATTAACTTCTTATTATCTGAGGACCTAGAGGGTCATTTTGAACTGGTCGTCTTGCATGAAAACGAATAGAATCCCGCTTTGATGTACACAATTAGAAACATGGAGCCTCGATGAAAACCCTGCACAAAAACAACCTATATTGCTGGAGCGAATTTGACCCAGACAGAAATATTGATTTTCATAGTTATGTTTGGGTAAGCGGTGAGCGTGTCGTGGTATTTGATCCTCTTCCTATTTCGGCGCACGACAAAAAACACTTGGACTCATTGGGAGCATTGACTCATATCATCATTACCAATGCCGATCATGTCCGCGATGCTCGCTTACTGTCAGATAACGGTGATGTAGAAATCTGGGCGCCAGAGGCAGAAAGAAATTCTATCGACTTACCGTGTTCTAGGTGGATAAACGAGACTGAAACCTTACTCGAAGGGTTGCAGGGTTATAGTCTGTCGGGCTCCAAAACGCCGGGAGAAATGGCTTTTCTAATTGAGGGTGACACCTTGGTAACAGGTGACTTACTCAGGGCTCACAGCGGTGGTGCTTTATGTTTACTGCCCGATGCTAAACTCAACGATAAGGCGCTAGCGGTCGAATCGCTCAAAAGACTTGCGTCTATCGAATCTATCAATGCTATTTTGCCAGGTGATGGTTGGCCTGTGTTCAGAGACGGACAGAAGGTATTGTCAGAACTCGTGAGTCGTGTGCAATGACAAATAACACTAATCTATCGCAAGCCGAGTTGGATGAGATCGAAACGGTCACTTTGTCGGATTATAATGATAACGCTGAATCTTTTTGGCAGGGTACTAAAGATCATGACGTTAGCCAGAATATATCTGCTTTCTTGGATGCGTTACCCAATGGAGGCGCTTTAGATATTCTAGATTTCGGTTGTGGGCCGGGTAGAGATTTGATGACGTTCAAAACCTTGGGTCATAACCCGACCGGCTTAGATGGCAGCTTAGAATTTTGCCGCATGGCTGAAGCTTATAGTGGGTGTCAGGTTTTGAATCAGACATTTCTAAGTCTTGATCTACCAGAAGGGTCTTTAGACGGCATTTTTTGTAATGCGTCTTTGTTTCATGTTCCGAGTGGCGAACTCCCGCAAGTTTTGAATACCTTCGTTCGTGCGCTTCGTCCAGGGGGGATCTTATTTACTTCTAGCCCACGAGGCAACGCTGAAGGTTGGAGTGGGGTACGGTACGGGAATTACATGGAATTTGAACTTACTCAGCAATATCTGGTGTCAGCCGGCTTTCGAGTATTAGATCACTACTACCGTCCACAGGGATTACCTATAGAACAGCAGCGCTGGTTGGCGGTGGTGAGTCAGAAACTATAAAGCGGGTTCAGCAAAACCGACATGATTATCACCAAAGCTAAACGATAGTGTTTGGCTTATTTCTTGAAAAGACAAGCCGCTTTGTTGTTGCATTTCAGTAAAGAAATTCTGAATGGCACGTAAGGACTTTAGAGACTGAGAACCGCCTTCTATCACTTTGTGTCCACGTAGGTAGGCTTCTACATCTCTAGACAATATAAACGTATCTTTTCCCATTGCTCTCAGTGCGTATTGACCAGTATTTCCGCCTAAGCGAGCGCCATTCTTTTTAAGCCAAATCCATAAGCCAACGGTGTCTTCGCTTGGCCACTCTGCAACCATTTGGCTAAAACTGTCGTGCTGTTCTTGAGCGGCATACTTGATCATGGATGCGTTGGCCGGAATGGTCTTTACCTTTTTGTAGTTGCGGACGATGCGTACATCTGTTGACTTTTCTTCAAGCATTTCAGGGGGCATCATTAGTAACTTTTCGACATTAAAATCCCAAAAAACTTCTCTAAACCCGGGCCATTTTTTGTTGATCACCGACCAATAAAACCCGCTTTGAAATACCTTACGGGTGAACTCTTCGAGCCATTGATCATCATGTATTCGTAAGACATCATTCTTGCTCAGAGGCTTAGATACTAACTCTGCAAGGGCTTGCTCGCCGCCTTTTCGTTTGACCGAGCGAGCTTGAATGTCTTTGAACTTTTCCATAGTGACAATTTCCGTGTTCTTGGTGTTGACTGTCGTAATGTAAAAAAGGCTCCCCTTATAAAAATAAGACGAGCCTTTTAAGACTTTCTAAACGAGTATTAAGCCGCTAGATTCTGGTTTACGAAGTCCCAGTTTACTAGTGCCCAAAACGCGTTCATGTAGTTAGGACGCGCATTACGGTAATCTACGTAGTAAGCGTGCTCCCACACATCAACGGTAAGAATTGGCGTATCATCACCCGTTAATGGTGTTTCTGCATTGCTAGTGTTAACGATAGCAACACTGCCGTCAGCCTTTTTCACTAACCAAGTCCAACCAGAACCGAAGTTTCCGATCGCGCTTGCAGTGAACTGCTCTTTAAATGCAGCAAATGAACCGAAAGCTGCATTGATTGCGTCGCCAATAGCACCTGTTGCTTCGCCGCCGCCATTAGGAGACAAGCAGTTCCAGTAGAACGTGTGGTTCCAGATTTGTGCTGAATTGTTGAAAATACCGCCAGATGATGACTTAACGATGTCTTCAAGGCTCTTACCTTCGAATTCTGAACCCGGTAGCGCGTCGTTTAGTTTCGCCACGTAGGTCGCGTGATGCTTGCCGTAGTGGAATGAAATGGTTTCTGCTGAAATATGAGGCTGTAATGCATCATCAGCGTAAGGTAGCGCAGGTAATTCGATTGACATGATTAACTCCAGTTGACTTTTCTCATCGATATTTAGTATTCGTTTTAGGTGAGGAACAATACCCTTGAGGCCCTTGCCGTGCTCTTGTAGTCGTGCAAAGTGCTCACCATCAATTCTGTAAGGAATTTTACGAGACGCCATCTTAGCTATCGCGTGCGGTGATATCAAATTATTCAGGGTAATTACTTCGATAGGTGTTGTCTATTGACCGAAATGCCCGTTAATCAGCGACAAATAATAGGTTATCGATCCAGATCGGGCCTGAACCATCATTGACGTAAACGAGCTGTAGGTTTTGGGCACCTTCAGGCAGAGAGAATTGTATTGATTGCCACTCGGGCGTTTGTTTGCATTCGATATTCTGTTTTGGACCATGGGCATTCGTTTGTATGAAAAAGTTGAATGTACATGCGCTGGGGGCTGCCAAATCAAAATAAACGGTTCCTGGTGGCAGGGGGCTTGTTAGCGTAAGTGCACTAGTCGCCTTGTCTTTAACGCTGCCTGACTTGATACTTTGTGAACCTCTTGCAAAAAAGGTGTTATCAATTTTCCAACCAGTATTGTTCTCTTCCGCTTGAAAATGCAGTTTGCTCAGCTGTTTGGCTTCAAAAGGTTCTGAAAACGATGTGATCGAGTCAGGAACGGAATGTTTATTATCGAGCTCACTCTTATTCATAAATTCAATAACATTGCTGAACCCGTCTAGGTCGATGTCAAAACCTGCGTCATTTGGGTCTAGTGTATTGAGCCCAAAACGATTCTCGTCTAAGTCTGGAATTTGGTCATTGTCATCATCAGAGTCGCACGCATCACCCTGTAGATCGTGGTCGAAATTCGACTGGTCTGGGTTTTTTGTACGTCGACAATTGTCATTAAAGTTAGCTATTGAGTCATTGTCTTCATCTAACCTTGGGTCAAATATATCGAAATCATGACCATGCTTACTTTGACTAACTAAGATCAAATTTTTGTCATCAGACATGAGCTGGTAGTGAGGTGAGTTTTCGAGTCGATATTCTGTCTCCAATTCAAACGAACTAGACCAAGCTTGAAGTGAATAACTGCCGCGTTCTTTTTTGAGTGTGAACAGACGGGAGCCTATCCAGGTAGATTGTTGAACGGTGTTGGGCAACGTTGCAACGAGATCAAGTTCTTCTGGCTGATATATTTTTCCAGAAGCCAATATCAATTTTTCGTCGTCGGGACTGAGACTGACAGGCGTGACAGCTTGATTTCCCAAACTGTTCGATGACTTTTCAATGTCGCCAAATTTACCTGTGACAGGATCGAACGAGAGCCACTTAGCGTAAAACACGGGTGGAATCGTAGTGAACAAAACCTTACCAAGCTTTGCATTCCAGGTGTAATCAAAATATTGACGTTCAGTATCAATATAGCTGCCTATTGACCCATTTTTTTTGTAGCTGACAATTCGCCCCGCGTCGTCGACTGCTAGCAGGTGTCCACTGGCCATAAATAAGGCGTAGACGCCTCTCGCAACTGCAGCGAAGTTGACTTCACTCGATCTTTTGGCCCGAGTGTTGATGTAGGTAATTCGGCCGTCTGCGTAGCCTACGTAGAGTCGGTGTTGGCTAGGCGCAAATTGAATCGCTGTTGGCCTGTCTCGCAGGCTAAGCTGTTTACTGATGTCATTGGCGTCGTACGTGCGCCAAAAAACGCTTTGTAGCTCTTTGTCCACCAAATAAATTTCTTTCTGTTTAGCATTTAAGGCGAAATAGTCGGCTTTGAATATTGTTTGCTTGTTCGACGGTTTTTTCGAGGCGCGTTTATTCTTCGATTTGAGCTTAGATAATCTAATCGGCGTTGCGCTAATTTTGCCTTTTACTTCATCGAAGGCGATTAGATTCTTGTTGTTACTGTCAAGAAAAATGGGTGCTTGATCGAGCTTTAGCGATCCTTGTTCAAAGAGCTTGCTACCTAACGAAACGATTCTTTTTCCATCTCGTATCACCATGAGGTCTTTTACGAAAGCGACGTCGTTTACTTCATAGGGAATACTTCCTTGGTAAGATAAGTCCTCAGCAGAGAATAGTTCGCCCGCGCTTGTCAAAATTTGATCACGAGCTTGAAGCAGGTGAATTTGGGGAGCATACGATAATATCGGAACGCGTTTTACCTCTTCTCGCTCACCGTTATCGTTTCTGGTTTGTTTGAGTAGTTTCCCTCCATATTGAAAAAAGAACGCTTGGTGTTTATCTGAACCATGTGCTTTGGGTAGAAGCTTGGCGCTGGTTACATATGAAAAGTTATTGAGACTAAATACTTCAAGCTCTCGGTCCGCGCCTAAAATATAGAGTAGGCTATTGATCGTTTGAATATCGCTCACGATGAAGTCGATATCTGACACGAGCGTTTCTTCGTGACTCTTTGAATTAATGGTGTAAACCGAATGGTCATAAGCCACTAGTATTTTAGACTTTATTACGCCGAGAGCGTTGGGGGTTTGGCTAAGTGGAATTTCGGGTAAGAATGTTTGTGAAGCGAGATCGTAACGAACGAGTGTATTTGGTGAGCTTTGCGTGAAGTAGACAATATTGTCTTCACTGTCGATGTCAACGATTTCGCTCCGTAAACATGTCGAACAGAGACCTAACATCAAGTAAAGGAAGGCTGTGATTAAATTCATGCTTCCCAAGCCAATGCTCCTCAGGATGTTAAAGATTAGAGTGAAACCAAGTCATTGATCTTACTGTCAAATTACGCTAACGCAAGTTTGCGTCTACAAAAGGGGCGGATATTACAATCTTTAACGCTCTTGAGCATGAACTACTTGAGCCTAACGAAGGCTAATGCACCAATTGTGGACATTTCGTTAGGCAAAGGATGGACTATACTGTTCTATACATTTCGTGTGTATTAGGTCATGTTTGATATGGTTCGACTTGGTTTGTTCTGTTTTTTCTTTCTCCTTGGATTTACGTTTCAAACGTTGGCAGGCGAAAAGGAGACAATTCGTTGGTTAGGCTGGGAACAAAGTCCAAATTTCATCACAGCAGGAAAATTCAAAGGGCAGGGCATCGGCGACTCACTTACCGGAATAATCCAAGACCAACTGCCCGAATATCATCATGAGTTGCTGATATCTAATGCGCGTAGATATCACCTTCTTATCAAAGAAGAAAACGTCTGCGTCGCTTGGGCCTGGATTGTACCAGGAAGCCGCGCATACCGAGTTCATAGTCGACCGGTCTCACTTGCACCGTCTACGGGTATTCAGACACTAAAATCAAAACAGCACTTATTTGGTAAGCCAGGTGAGGTGCTTTCTCTCGCGAAGTTGCTTGAAAACCAAGATATTGTGTTGGGTTTCTTGGAAGAAATGACCTACACAAAACGGGTTCATGAGCTTTTGGAGCGTTTTCGAGGTCAAAAGAATGTTCACTTTTCATCGCGCAGTGCAGTGGAGTTTAGTTTGCTCATGCTTGACCGAAATCGTTTAGATTACTTTTTTGGTTTTCCATCTCAAGCTATTTTTGACGCTGAGTTGAGGGGCGTGGAGAACAAGTATCAATTTTTTAATATCGAAGAAATCAATATGTATACCAGCATGCATACTCATTGTTCAGATACACCCTTTGGCCGTAAAGTTATGACGAGGGTTGATGAAATACTCACAGACGAGCTGTTAATGGCTCATTTAGACGTAGTAGAGCGCTGGAATGGGAAGAATAAAAACTATCGTGATGTGTTTATGGACCACGTGATTAACCAACAAGAAAGTCAATTTGTGAATAATCCTGGTGAGTGATGGCTTGGTCTTTACCCTATTGCCGATAAAGTAAGCTTGGGCTAAGGTACTACCCACAATTAAGTATACTAAGGCGTTTTTTATGGCTGCAAAGCCGCTCTCTTCTGTGACCTATTGGAATCATTTTGTTCGTTATAGTGAGGAACAAAATATTGATATTAGTCGCGTACTTTCAAGTATCTCGCCTGATGAAAATCAAGACTTTGTTCCATTTGATGACCTCAAAGCCTTGGTGTCAGAGATAAATGACCAGCATAAATATTCATGGTTTGGGTTTGACGTAGCGCATAACTTGCGGGTTTCAAGTCATGGCAGTTTGGGGTTTGCAGTAACGCACGGTCTCGACCTAAAAGAATGTTTGGTCTTACTGACACAGTATTATCAAACTCGAATGCAGGCGATGGGCATTCGAGCCCATGTTACATCAAACCACTATCATCTTGTTATTACCGAAACCTGTGACTGGCAACCTGTCAGAACGGCTTTTTACGAGGTGCTGTCTTTATCTATACTAAATATTATCGAGTATGTTATTGGTAATGAAGTGAAAGAATGTTGTGTTAACTTTCCTTATCCCGAACCGGAGTGGGGGCAAAAATATCACGAATTTTTACCTTGTAGAGTTAAGTTTGGGAGTAATAAGTCCTCAATAGATATTCCTCTGCCCCTGTTGTCTATTCCGTGTCTTTCTTCAAATTCTCGCTCGGTCGATTTCGCAAAAAATCAGTGTGATATTGAAATGGCAAGATTGACGAAATACGAGACCTTGTCCGAAAAAATCACTTATCTGGTAGAAAAAAATAATAATTATGGAATGACGGTTGAAGTGGCCGCGACTCAATTAAATATGTCGAAGAGTACCTTAACCCGGCGTCTAAAAGTTGAAGACATTACTTTTAAAGAATTACTTGAAGACTTGAAAAAGCAGCAATCGGTTAATTTGTTACTCAATTCTGAGTTGACCGTAGAAGTGATCGCATTAGAACTAGGCTATGAAGGTAGTTCTAATTTTGGACGTTCTTTCAAACGATGGTTTTCGTGTAGTCCATCGGCATATCGTCAAAAGCACACTTAATCATCACGTCTTGATTCAAAATGACCATATCTTGAATCGAATCGCACTGTCGTAAATACCTCGAATCGAATTATTCTGTTGTCATTGTAAGACGAGTATCTATATACACAACAACAAACGAGGTGAGCTATGAACACCAAAGTAGAATCGTTTGGGTCAATGACCCAATTAGACGCGTCGGAAGCGAATAACGCTAGCAGAAAACGCAATAGTGCGTGGATACTGAGTAAACGTTATTGGTACTGGATGTCGTTTCTCATGCCGGCGATTCCGTTGCTATCAGGTTACCTCGCTATAGAAAGCGGGCAGGGGGTCTGGTTGTGGTTCACCGTTGCTTTTTTATATGGTTTGCTTCCGATAATGGACGTTATTTTCGGAACAGATGAATCAAACCCAAGTGATGATTTAGTCGAGACGCTCAAGGGTCAACGATATTATGTGTATATCATGTACTTGGCGACCTTCATGCACTGGGCGTCGTTGGTCGGAATGGCCTATATCGTGTCTCAGTATGACTGGTCGTGGTTTAGTATTTTAGGCGGCGCGATTAGCGCAGGCATAATGAATGGTGTTGGCTTGGTGACAGGTCATGAGATGGGCCACAAAGTAAATGATCGCGCCCAGGCGAATTGTTCAAAATTGGTACTCGCGTGCAGCGGTTACGGGCATTTTAGTATTGAGCACAATAAAGGGCATCACAAAGATGTCGCGACACCTGAAGATCCGGCTTCTTCACGCATGGGTGAATCCATCTATAAATTTGTGCAGCGAGAAATACCAGGTGCTTTTAGAAGAGCTTGGTCATTGGAAGCGGCTCGACTGAATCGATTGGGCAAGTCTGAATGGTCTATGGGCAACGAGATTATCCAGTCGATGTCTATAACTGTTGCAGCCTATACGCTAATGCTAGCGTATTTTGGGCCCGTGATGGTGCCATTCCTGTTCATTGCCGCTGCGTATGGTTGGTGGCAACTGACCTGTGCAAACTATGTTGAGCACTATGGCTTGCTTCGCCAAAAAAATGAAGATGGTCGCTATGAGCGTTGCCAACCTCACCATTCATGGAACAGCAATCATAAAGCCTCTAATTTGGTTCTTCTTCATTTGCAAAGACATTCTGATCACCACGCGCATCCGACGCGTCCGTATCAAGTATTGCGTGACTATACAGATGTGCCATCTCTTCCATCTGGTTATCCGTGGATGTTTGCACTGTCTATGATTCCCGCCGCCTGGTATTCAGTAATGGATCAAAAAGTGGTTGATTGGGCGGGCGCCGATATGAACAAAGTTAATATTGATCCAGAAAACAGAGAAGCTATTTTTTCTCGCTACCATCGTCCTATTGTTGCAGATGATGCGGCGTAAACAGCTAACCATTTAACGGAGTAGTAGAAAACATGAATACTTATCAATGTCCAGATTGTGCTTATATTTATGAAGAAGAGAAAGGCGCAGAGCACGAGGGTTACCCGGCAGGAACAACCTGGCCAGATATTCCAGAAGATTTCCCGTGTCCTGAATGTTTTGTCAGAGAAAAGCCCGACTTTATAAAAGTTGAAAACTAAGCGAACAGCCCTGAATATCAAGGCTTAATTATGTTGGGGAAGAAAATGCCAATGTACAAAAAATATTATTGCGTGACGTGTGATCTTATCTACGATGAAGCGGTAGGGTTTCCTGAAGAAGGAATTGACGCGGGTGTTCGTTTTGAAGATATTCCAGACGATTGGACTTGCCCTGATTGCTCTGCGTCAAAGTCAGACTTTATTCTGATGGAGTGATAAAAAGTTAGCCCGAATAGCTATTCGGGCTGTTTTTTTTAGGCAACTTGTAACACTTCTTTGTCGACCTTCTTATACTCTCGGGCGATCAGATAGGCCAATACACCGATTGACCCTGAGGTAAATACGAATGCCATCCAAGGGTAGGGGTTGATATTACGAGCTTCAGCATCTCTTTTCATCCAAATACAAAATATCACGCAACAGATAGCGAGATCTAACAGAATTTGTAGGCTTGCTGGCGATTCAAAACCGGCCTGCCATATTCCGACATAGCCGACTTGCCACATGACCCAGGTGCTGAAAATCGTGAAGTCGATGAATATGAACCACAATAACAGTTTACGTAATTTCATTGCCTTTTCCTCGTTGAGCCTGATAGGTGAAGTCACAGTGTCTTCGAGTAGCTGATTCAAAACAATTACCTCATAGGTAATTGTCGTAAGGGCGACCTATCATGCTAATCTTGGTTACTCGATTGCTTAGGTAAGGTAAGCCAATATGAATAGTCCGACGATTGCAGGTTCAAGCCCATTAGACACGCGTTCTCCTTTTTCTTCGTTGGTGATTCAGTGGCGCAAACACCGAAAGCTATCTCAATTAGATTTAGCGCTAGACGCCGGTGTATCACAACGACATATTAGCTTTATGGAGTCTGGCCGCTCAAAACCCAGCCGAGAAATGGTGTTAGGCCTAGCGCAAGTGCTTGAAGTGCCATTGAGAGAGCGTAACCAGCTACTAAGCGCAGCGGGGTTCGCACCCGTCTTCAAAGAACGTGGGCTTGATGATGAAGATATGACTGCGGTTCAACAGGCGCTAGAAATGAGTTTGAAGCATCATGAACCGTATCCGGCACTTGTTGCTGATCGAAATTGGAACTTGGTGATGAGAAATCAGGCCGCCATCGGCATGATTAGTTTATTGGGAGACCCAGAAGAAGTCTGGCAGCGTGTTGACCCTTCAGGAAAGAAAAACGTCTACCGTATGACCTTTCACCCTGAGGGTATGCAACCCTTAGTTCAAAATTGGGATCAAATGGCGAAGCTCTTGCTTTTGCGCTTGCAAAGAGAAGTGAGTGCAGACCCTGCGAATGAAGAATTGAGTACGTTGTTGGCTGATGTGACAGAAATGTCTGGGGTTGAAATTAGTCGTGGCGTTGGCAGTATGAGTGTTCCTCTAGCGCCGATATTGCCGCTAGAAATGAGCGCGGCAGGCGTGACCTTAAAAGTATTTAGTATGATTTCTTCATTTGGAACCGCACTGGATATTACCGCTGAGGAACTTAAAGTTGAGACGTTTTTTCCTGCGGACGATTTTACCGCCACATTCTTTAAACGTCTCAAGGGGTGAATCTAAACGCTAGGTTTAGATTCTTTCGATGACCACTTTCGCAACGGCACCGTTCCACTGATAGCTTTCTGTAGAAAGGTCCATTTCTCCGTGAATGCCTGGGCTTGGGTAAGCGTAACCTTCACCTTCGTCTTCGGGTGAAAATGGCGCACCACCACAGTGAGGCCCTGGAATATTCAAGCAGCTTTCGTCATTCATTTCAGTGCCTGCATCGTAAGCTTTCGCAAAATACGTTACCTTGCCGTGCTTTGGCAGCTTTACGTTACGTAGTGCGACCATTGTATCGTTGGTTGGTAGCAGCATAGAAATAAGGCTGAATTTTTTATTTCGACGGTTACTATCAATCATCAGCTCAACTGACTCGCCAGGCATAAGCAAGCCTTCTGAACTGGCAGTAGAGTGGACGTTGTGTGAGCTGTCTAACTCAGCTTGAAGTGGCGCAATGTCGCCACCTTCAGCAACTCTGGATACTTCATCTGATACCATTTCACCGATTGAAAATAGGCGAGTATGGCGGTCGTGGGTACTGGCCAAAAAAGGTGTAAAAGAAATGCCTTTAGTGATGTTGGTGACCGTTACTTTATAGTCTTTTCCCCAATGATGATCACCGGCATTTGCCTGACAGCTTAAGAGCAGGGCCGCTGCGATGGTGAAAAATTTTGTTTTAATTTTCATGTGTTATTTCCCTTGTATTTATCGTTTGATTGATTGTTTCGTTACAAGATAAAAGTGGACAACATCTTGCTGAAGGGAATGTTATTTAGTGTGGATCACGGTCGCGTCACGCAAATCTCACGATTTTGTCACAAGGTATAACAATCTGAGATATTTGAGGTGTACTCGAGGTTTCTGCTAGAAAATGTTTAAAAAAGTATTACACAACAACTTTCTTACTTATTGAATTAATACGTTCACAAGAACTTAGCACTATTTTGAAATACTCCCAAAATAGGGCAAGTTTTTCATTTACTTGTTTTTGCTCGTGCATGGCAAGCTCAAGTTGTAGGGCGCCTTCTTGGAGATCTGTCGCACCAATTGAACCGGCAACACCTTTTATCGTGTGTGCCAGACGCTTAGCCTCGGTATCGGTGTTACTGGATAAAAACTGATTCATTTGTCTCTTTATTTTTTCAAGATCTCCGTATTCGAAGGTAAAGGCACTGACGACGGTTAAGTATATTTTCTCTTTGCCGCCTAAAAGGCCCAGGGCAGATTCAATATCTATTCCGGGTAGTTTAGCGGGCAAAACTTGTAAACGTTTTTCTTGGTAATGAGCCAAGGCCTTAGCATTAATTATGGGCTCGCCAAAACGTTCAACAAATAGGGTTTCTAGATGTTCCACATTAAGAGGTTTGGTAAAAAAAACATTTGCGCCGACGGCAAGGCATCGCTCTCTTTCTTGGGTCGTGGCATTCGCTGTTAGTGACACGATAAAGCAGTTGTTGATACGTACGTCTTTTCGAATATGTTTGATACACGCGTAGCCATCCATCACGGGCATCATCATGTCCATAAACACTAGATCGAAGAACTTGGCATTTTCGATATTGAGTAAGGCTTCAATTTTGTCTAAGGCTTTCTCTCCATTGGTTGCGGTAATGACATCAATATCATAGGACTTTAAAATTTGAGACATGAGTTCAATATTGGCTTCATTATCATCTACCACTAAACATGATTTACCTTTGTATGATTTGCAGATGCTATGAGAAGGCGACTCCATTTCAGCGAGCAAGTCTTTGCCTTCAAAAACGTTTGCCACGGCACTCAATAATTCAGTGTTAAATAGGGGTTTTTTCATGAAGGATTTGATAGACAAAGACTTAAATAATTCTACCTCGACTGCTTGAGAAGAGTTCATTAACAGCATGATCGGCGTTGTATTTTGAACCTCGTTCAGATAATTGACGATATCCATGCAAGATTGCAGCGAAGGCTTCCATTCAAGTATGACTAGATCGAATGCGGCGCTGTCTCTATTTTTGATGAGTGTTAGTGCCGTGTCGTTCGACGAATGGTGCACACTGTCATATTGATTAAGCCTTAGAGTATTGATTAAAAACTTAGCGGTATCTGTTCCTGATTCGATTAATAATATACGTTGATTGTTTCCATATGGTGCTGGTAAAGCCTGGGTGTTTGGATCAACGTCCATTGACATTCTAAAAGAGAACGTTGAGCCCTCACCGAGTTCGCTAATTAATGATATCTGGCCACCCATTAACTTCACTAGATGATTAGATATACTTAAACCGAGCCCGGCTCCTTCGACCTCGCGACTACGGCTAGACTTTCCTTGAGAAAATAAATCAAAAATTGATAATTTATGCTGGTCATCGATTCCGATTCCAGAATCCTCAACTGAAATTGAAATCATGCCTCTGTCTGGTGATTCTTGCTCCCAGCCAATATTTATTTTTACAAAGCCAGTGGCTGTAAAATTTACAGCGTTGTTGCATAGATTCATCATGACTTGCTGAAAGCGTACAGGGTCCCCAATGAGCTTGCGGGGTAGATTCTCGTTGATGTTAACTAAAAACTGTATGTTTTTCTCTTCACATGAAAATACAAGAATCGAACTTATCGCTTTCAACTCCTTTGTTATGTCAAAGGAGGTAAGCTGTAGTTTTAGATTTTCGCCTTCAATCTTCGAAAAATCCAATATGTCATTGACCGAATTTCTGAGTGTTTCAGAGGCTGTTTTTATACGGTTTAACGACTCTTGTTGCTGGGTGCTCAGCGCACTTTTTTGTAGCAAATGAGTAAATCCCACGATGGAATTGATAGGGGTTCTAATTTCGTGAGACATGCTGGCTAAGAATCGTGCCTTTGCTGCGTTGGCATTTTCTGCCGCTTGAGTGCTCATCTGCATTGATTTTATTGCTGAGCCTTTGATCAGGTAAGAGGCAAAAAATATCGAAAACCCACCAACGATTAGCAGAGCCAAACTGGCGAACAATAGAGACCTAATAAGCGAATCACTTATACTCGAAAAGTCTTCTAGCAGCGAAATTTCTATTAACTGATCGTCGCCCTGGTGTACGGCTGGGTATTTCATTACGAGCAAATCGAGGTCTTTTCGAAGCGATTGCCAATTATCTGATTGATGTAAAATGAGGCCATTGTTGCCTTTTATCGTTAAGCCCATTCCTAAGAGTTTTTCGATTTGTTTTAGTTCATGAATAGGGTTAATCACGACTTCGACGTAGCCTTGAAATCTGAGCCCTCCAACTGTAAAGAAGGTCGAAAAAGCGAGTTGGTTGTCGGTACTCCACCAAAAGGCCGAGGCCGTTTTGTATCGGTCAGTAGATTTTCTATTTTTGATGTTTGAGATAGCTTGAGATTGTTTAGCGGGCCTTGATAGTTTGTATTGATCATATGAGGAGTGAGTTAGGTTGAAGTCTTTATCATAGCTATTAATGCTTAGTATTTTTGTCTTACTCGATGTGACCAGCCTTTGTCTGAATTGGTCTTTGAATAATGTTGCAATGGCTCTGTCATCGCCATCAATAGCGTGCTTGTGGGCTATCTTGAGGTTGTTATTACCTTTAATAGCATGGCTTATGGTTGACGCATGTTTACGTAAGGCTTCTAACTTGTCGTTCACCACTAGGTTGACCGCTTTACCCATGAGCATGTGGTGAGTCGAAATGGATGTCTTGTGAAGTTGATAGGCTGTTAGCGCAGCGATGGCGACAAAAATGAGCAACAACGAAATGATCAATGTGCTCAGTAATTTTGTCGATTGATTTGTTGCGGTTGGCTTATTCATATCGGGTGAGGTTAGATCCTTCATCTAAGCACTCATTCCAGCTATTTCGAAACCAAAACAAACTTGAATAGCCTAGTTCCGCGGCAATAGCGAGAGCGGAGATAATGCAGCAAAAAACAAACGTTGTTGACCTTCCCAACAAGTGAGTCATTAGTCACGCCTTAAGCATTCAAAATGGGTCCATTAAGTTTAGTCGGTATTGAGAGATCTACAAATCGAGCGTTTATAAATGGCAGCGCTTTGAACAGAAATTTAGTCAAAATGGATTGCGATCAAAAAACGAAAACCATATTCACCACAGAGAACACAGAGGTGCTTCGCACTGCACCGAGAAAAGATTTTATGTTTCGACCTTCTCTGTGAAAGCGCGCAGCGCCTCGGTGCATCTCGGTGGTGAAAAATGAAGTGTACTCATGCAATAAGTGCTCGTTCGACAAACCAAACTGCGCCTACGATTGCCATTGAGCTCGCGCTAGCAGGTAAGAAAAGCCGCTTGTAACTCTTGTACGTTCTTAGGAAGTAGATTGAAGGCAGTATCGCGGCAACAATGGCGAGCTGCCCAAATTCTACGCCAAGGTTAAATGCAAGCAGATTACTTACGAATTCACCTTGAGAGAGGTTGAGGTCTTGCAAAACGTTGGCGAAACCAAAGCCATGAATTAGCCCGAAACCAAACGCGAATTGCCATCGATAGGCGTGTAATCGAGGACTTAGCATCGCTAAACTGCCTATTACCACAGATATCGCGATGACCGATTCTACGAGCATTGCAGGTAGCAATAGTATATTCATTGTCGCCAATGTTAGCGTAATTGAATGGGCGAGGGTAAAACTGCTCACGACCTTAAGAACGTCTTTTACCATGGGTGTAAATTGTTGGTGTATTTCGCGTTGGCGTTGTTTGATAAAAAAGACAGCAGGTAGCAACAGCGACAACAAGAACAAAATGTGATCTAAGCCAATCCATATGTGCCAGATACCTTCCTTAACGAATTGAACGAAGGTGTATAACTGGCCAGTAGCTGACTTTGATAGGTGAATGCTTGGGACGTCAGGCGAAAATATATGCTTGCTTGATCCATAGGGCCCAGAAAAACTAACAAACCCTCTGTGATAGGCGTCTTGCTCAAAAAACAGCTGGTACTCCATGTTGATCGTACGGTCGGCAGATTCAGCCCAAGCACAGCTGATCGAAAAAGGAAGAAATAGATATAAACCGGTATTGAGTTTATCTAGCTTGAAGTCGCCATGAAGTGTGTCGCATGTTTGATCAAGGTGCGTAATTTTTAGCTTCGAAAATGCAAATGACGCAATTTCATCCTGCTTAATCTTAAGTTCTCCCCAGGTAATTTTCTTATCCTGATTTAGGTCAATGTTTAGTGCTGCTCCAAACAAGGTATCGAGGGTATCTAATGGGATTCTCCATTCGGCTGTATAGTCTGAACCATCTTCGTTGATGTTTAAAAAGCTATCGCTTGTTTGATGGGCAAAAACATTGAACGCGTAGGCTGATATAAGTAAGACTAAAATTAATGATCTCATTGGTGACGTGCCACCTTGCTAGTGTGAGTTTGAATACTGCTTGTAGTGGAGTCGTTTATTTGCTGCTTCCAAAGCTCTAATTCATTTAATTTTGCGTGGTTCTTGGCTAGTTGAGCGGCCCTGACTAGCAGTTTTTTGTCTGAATTTTCTTTTTGTTGAGACCAGTTCTTTTCTGCGTAATAAAGTGCTTCTTCGGGTTCAACTTCGACATACAGGTAGAAGAGGGCAAGTTCTTTCGATATGTCTAGGTCGGCACG
>Ga0105350_10001156_pt1 | contig 17036 bp, 19 predicted proteins | sample EN1Hudsemesocosm_FD_83506 | JGI IMG/M metagenome (GOLD analysis project Ga0105350, IMG submission 83506) | Methane-oxidizing microbial communities from mesocosms in the Hudson Canyon - EN1E Hudson Canyon | ecosystem: Environmental > Aquatic > Marine > Cold seeps | place: Hudson Canyon... | reverse complement strand
TGCTTTGATCGACTTTTATGCAGATTGGTGTGGACCCTGTAAATCTTTAGCTCCCGTTTTAGAACAATTGTCGATTGAGTATAAAGACCACATCGATATTTATAAAATAGACACGGAGGCAGAACAAGAATTAGCCGCTGCTTTTGGTATTAGAAGCATCCCTTCGATGTTGTTTTGCCCTACAGAAGGACAACCTCAAATGGCCAACGGAGCATTGCCAAAAGCAGAGTTAGAAAGAATTATTGCAGAGGTGTTACACGTAGAGAAGTAAACAATACAATGCCCTAATAGAAAACCCAATCGAACATCGATTGGGTTTTTTTTTATACCTAAAACCTATATGCATAAGAAAATTATGTATATATTTACCCCATGGGAAATCAGAAACTGTACAAGGGCTCTTTGCAAACCATTATTTTAAAATTACTAGAAAGTGATGCTAAAATGTATGGGTATGAAATCACTCAAAAAGTAAAAGAACTTACTAAGGGCGTGCTACACATTACAGAAGGAGCTTTATATCCTGCTTTGCATAAATTAGAAGCAGACGGTTTGTTGGATGTAGAGGTTGCAAAAGTGGGAAACAGACTCCGCAAATATTACAAACTTACAGAAAACGGTACCACAGAAACAGCGAATCGATTGGAAGAGATGCAAGAGTTTTTAAAGACCATGCAACAGTTGGTGAATCATAAATTTGGTTTAGAGTAGTTTTATCTATGGAATTAACAAAGGAACAGATACAATACATAGATCATCGTTTAGAGAACGAAGGCATAAAGTATTGGGATATCAGAATTGAAATGTTAGATCATGTGGTTTCTGTTGTAGAAAAAAAACTAAAACCAGAAAATTCTGAATATGAATTTAAAGAAATGATTCTAGCTTCTTTTATTGATTTGGGATGGAAAGAGAATTTTAATGGTGGCGGTTTTGATACAGTTTTAGCATTAAAATTAAAGTTACACAACAAGAAACTAAACAGAAATTATAGACAATATTGTAAAGAGACTTTTTTAAGGTCTAACTTTATTATTGGTGTTATAGCATTAGCGGTTTTAGTTTATTGTTTTCAAGAACATAAGTTAGCTTTAAAAACCCTGTTTTTTATAATTATAGGTTCATATATCGCTTGTATGTTTCGATTTGCACTAAAATATAAAGTAATGAATTCAGCAAGATTGATTCCATTAGTAGTCTTTACAACTGGACCACTATCTGTTTTTAATGTAATAATTTTTGCACCAAAGGTTTTCTTTGACTATGAGGTTGGTATTTCTGTACTATCTTTTACAATGATCATAGTTTCCTCTTTTTCAGCTATTGGGATTAGTTACTTAAATCAAGAATTTAAAAAAGCGCATAAAATATATAACCAGTTAATTTATTAAATGTTCTAAAGATGAAACTTACTGAAAATCAAATAGAAGCACTTTATAAATTTACGCGTCAACATTATGTGTATCATTATGATGTACAAACAGAGTTGGTAGATCATTTGGCCAACGACATAGAAAGTATTTGGAAAGAAACTCCAAAGGTCTCTTTTGAAGAAGCGCGTGATACATCGTTTAAGAAGTTTGGTGTTTTTGGTTTTATGGATGTAATTGAAGCCAAACAAAAACAAATGAACAAACGCTATTGGAAAATTATTTTACGTTTTGCAAAAGAATGGTTTACGTTGCCTAAGATTTTAATTACACTTGGTCTATTTTTCGCCATTTTTGTGCTATTTCAAGTCCCATATTTTCGTTATTTTATTTTAGGAACCCTCGCTCTTTTGGCTGTTTTTGAAATGATAGTTGTTTATAAAATCAGAAAAAAGCAAAAAATTAAAGAGCGTAAACATGAAAAAGTATTTCTTTTAGAAGCCATGATTGGCAGTACAAAGAATGGTTATACGGGCTTTGTATTTATTAATCTATTTAATTTTTTCAACCTCTCAAGGATTGAATTTTCTACATTATCACTACCTTGGTTGGCTTTAATTGCTTTTGTTTCTACGTTATTATTCATTTTATTTTATGTATCGAATTATGTTTTACCTCAAAAAGCCGAAGAATTGCTTCAAGAAACTTATCCAGAATACAAATTGGTAAAAAACCTGTAACAAAAATCACTTCCGAACTACTTATAATCAAACTACTATTTATATGATTTCACATTTTCTAAATTTAGAATGGAAACAATATTTTCGTTCAGCTCATTGGCAGAAGGGAATTGCCATAAAAATAATCATGGTGTTTTTAGCCCTTTATTTTGTGGCCACTTTTTTAGCAATAGGTGTTGGAGGGTATTATATTTTAAAGAAACAATTTCCAGAATCAGATCCACTTCAAATAGTAAACTCCTATGTGCTTTTTGCCATTTTTGCAGACTTAATTTTTCGCTATTTAATGCAGAAATTACCCATCATGAATATCAAACCCTTGCTAATTTTACCCATTAAAAAAAGTAAGTTGGTCCACTATGTTTTAGGAAAATCCTCCTTTTCAGGATTCAATATTTTGGGCTTGTTTTTCTATATTCCTTTTTCAATTGTTTTGATAAAAGAAGGGTATCACACTGCAGGAGTTTTAGGCTGGTTATTTACCATGATTTTGATTATTCAATCTGCCAACTTCCTGAATTTCTTAATCAATAAAAACAACAATGCACTTATTATTATTGCCACAATTTTGGTCGGTTTAATCGGTTTACAAAATTTTGGTTTGTATGATGTTGTTGCCAATGGAGGGCTCATTTTTGATGGGATTTATGCAAACCCAATCTACTCCTTCCTTGGAATTATTGCTTTGTCCTTTTTGTATTGGTTGAATTACAACCAATTACGCACTCAAGTGTATTTAGACGAGGCAGTGGCAACCAAAGTAGAAGAAGCGAATGCAGCAGATTTATCATGGGCAAATAAGTTAGGGGATGTTGCCCCATTTATAAAAAACGATATTCGTTTAATTTGGAGAAACAAGAGAACCAAATCAGTCTTTCTAATGTCGTTCTTATTTCTGTTTTATGGGCTTATATTTTTCACTCAAAAAACATATAGCGATTGGCCTGCCATGCTTATGTTTGCCTCCTTATTTGTTACGGGAGGGTTTACGTTAAATTACGGACAGTTCATTCCTGCTTGGGACAGTGCACACTATAAAATGTTAATGAGTCAGAGTTTTAGATACAGAAAATTTTTAGAGTCCAAATGGTTTTTAATGGTGGCTATGACTAGCATTTTATACTTTTTAAGCTTCCCTTATTTGTATTTTGGAACCGATATTTTTTTAATGATTACGGCAGGTGCAATTTTTAATATTGGTTTTAACTCGCTCTTTTTATTGTATGCAGGTTCTTTTAATAGAAAAAAAATTGACCTAACAAAAGGAGGTTTTGGCAATACGCAAGGAACCAGTGCAACACAGTTTATTATTGTCATTCCTCTAATGGTATTTCCGATGTTGTTGTTTTGGGTTTTCGACACGTTTGTGGGGTATAATTCTGGATTTATTGTAGTTGCCTCCATCGGTATAGTTAGCTTACTATTAAAAAACTACGCGATGAATTTCATCGAAAAAAAGTACATAAAAGATAAATATGTTATGATTAACGCTTTCGGAAAAGAAGCATAACCCACCAAATTTAAAGAGAACAGTATGATTACAATAGATAATATTTCAAAAAAATACGGAAAAGCAGAGGTTTTAAACGTTGAGAACATTCACATTCCTAGAGGACAAAGTTTTGGTTTGGTAGGAAATAATGGGGCAGGAAAAACAACCTTATTTAACATTTTACTAGATTTAATTAGACCCACTACTGGCGCCATTACCAACAATAGTGTTGCAGTGCACACCAGTGAAGATTGGAAAACATTTACCGGTTCTTTTATCGATGAGTCTTTTTTAATAGGCTATTTAACCCCAGAAGAATATTTCGATTTTATTGGAGATTTAAGAGGAATGAATACTGCAGATGTGCGCTCCTTTTTATCTCAATTTGATGAGTTTTTTAACGGAGAAATTATTGGAAAGAAAAAATATTTAAGAGATTTAAGCAAAGGAAATCAGAAAAAAGCAGGAATTGTGGCTGCCATGATGGGAAATCCACAGGTCATAATTTTAGACGAACCGTTTGCTAATCTAGATCCAACAACACAAATACGACTTAAAAAAATTATAAAAACATTAACCGAAAACAAAGAAATTACAGTGTTGGTTTCTAGTCACGATTTAACGCACGTTACCGAAGTTTCTGAACGAATTGTTGTTTTAGACAAAGGAAAAGTAGTAAAGGATATTGCAACCTCATCGGAAACTTTACAAGAATTAGAGCGCTATTTTTCTGTATAAGGTCTCTATTCTTAATTTATTCCTATTTTTACACTCTTATTTATACTATTTTTCTCTGAAATCTGTTATAAGTAAGAGTTTTTATTATCTATGAAAGACATTAAACAAATCCTATTCTTCGCAGCTATTTCTACAATAGTAATTTCTTGTAGTACAAAGAAAGACACTGTTATTAATAGAAACTTTAATGCGCTAACAACAAAATACAATGTGTTGTTTAACGGTAAAGAATCCTTCAAAAAAGGAATTGAAGAGGTAAATAGTAAACACAAAGACAATTACTGGAAGCAATTAGCCATAGAACCCATTAAGTTTGATGAAGACAAAGTAGCTGTTCCAACTTTTTCTCCAGGAGCGGGCTTTGATGACTCTGAAGATGAAGAAAAGAAGGAACTTTCACCCTTCAATAAAGCTGAGGAAAAAGCAGTAAAAGCCATTCAGAAGTATGGAATGAATATTGATGGATTAGAGCGCAATAGACAAATAGACGATGCGTATTTATTATTGGGAAAGTCTCGTTATTATTCACAACGATTTATTCCAGCAATAGATGCCTTTAACTATGTAATTGCAAATTATCCGAAAGCAAACTTAATTGCCGAAACTAAAATTTGGAGAGCCAAGGCAAACATAAGGATAGACAACGAAGAAAGAGCAATAGAAACCATGAAGTTGTAGTTAGTTGTAAGAGATACTTTAGAGGCAAATTAACCAGACGAAAGTAAAGAACAAGGACATACAGCTATGGCAATGGCTTATGTAAAAATGGATAGTATACATAAGGTAAAAGAACATTTATTAAAAGCGACAAGAACTCTGAAAAATAGAGAACAGTCTGCAAGAAATTTATTCATTTTAGGGCAAATTTATAGTCAAGAAAATAAAAAAGATTCTGCAGTTTTGGTGTTTGATAAATTAGCTAAATTTAAAAAAGCACCTTACAAATATAAAATACATGCAAATATAGAATTGGCTAAAAACTTTTCTAAAGATTCATCTTCCACAGCATTAATAGAAAGAATGCAAAAGCTGATAAAAAATAGAGATAATAGACCCTACTTAGACGAATTATTATATCAGGTAGGTGTTTTACATGAAACGAATGATAGCGTAAATATAGCGATATCGTATTATAATAAATCGTTAAGAGCCAATGTTGGAAGTGATCAACAGAAGACATATACCTATGAAAAATTGGGGAACTTATATTTTAAAAATGCCGAATATTTATTAGCAAGTTCTTATTATGATAGTGTTTTATCAACAACAAAAGATAAAAACGAATTAAGAATTCGCAGAGTAAAAAGAAAACATAAGAATTTAGCGTCTTTAATTAAGTTTGAAAATACTGTTGTTGTTAATGATAGTATTTTAAAAATAGTTTCTTTATCAAAAGAAGCGCAAACAATATATTTTGAAAATTATATAGAAAAAATTAAAAAAGAAGATGAAGAAAAAGCACAACTGCTGCTAAATCAGCTTGCTTTTGCGGGTTCTACCGGAAATTCTTTACAGTCCTCTAATCAAGGGAAATGGTATTTTTACAACTCGCAATCTTTAGATTTTGGAAAAACAGAATTTAAAAAAATATGGGGAGATAGAGGTTTAGAAGATAACTGGCGCTGGTCTGTTAATAATAGTACAAGCTCTAATGCTCAAGACTCTGTTGCAGTTAGCGCAAAAGACACGCGATATGATTTAGCAAGCTATTTACAAACAATTCCAACAGATAAAAACGTAATTGACAGTTTAAAGATAGATAGAAATCTTGCTTTATATGAATTAGGACTTATTTACAAAGAGCAGTTTAAAAACTCTCAAAAAGCAATTCAACGATTAGAAAGAGTTGCTTCTTTAGACCCTGAAGAAAAACTAATATTACCCATTAATTGGCATTTATATCAGATTTATACCAATCAGAATGACTTAAAAGGAAACAAATACAAAAACAAAATTATTACAGATTATTCAGACACAAAGTTTGCCCAAATAATTAAGAACCCAAACAAGAACATAGAAGAAAAAATTGCTATTGATCAAGTAGAGAGTTCTTACAAAGAAATGTATTATTTGTATAAAGGCAATAAGTTTGAAGAAACGGTTGTAAAAATTGATGAAATAGTTGCAACAATTCCAGATTCAAAATTTATTCCTAAATTTGAGCTTTTAAAGGCCTATGCCATAGGAAAACATAAAGATAAAATAGCGTATAAAATTGCCATGGAATATGTTGCCGTAAGCTACGGAAGCACAGAGGAAGGGAGAAAAGCAAAAGAGATTGTGGAACAATTAAACAGGTAATCAAAATGTTTAGTACTAAAGAAAAAAAGCAAGAAAAAAAAAGAGTTATGGAAATAAACGTTGTTGCAAAAAATACATCCATAGTTGGTGATATTAAATCTGAAGGAGATTTTAGAGTGGACGGAACCTTAGAAGGAACTTTAAAAACTTTAGGGAGAGTAATTATAGGTATAGATGGATTCATAAAAGGAAACATAGATGCAACATATGCAGATATAGAAGGTAAATTTTCTGGTCAACTTTTAGTATCTAAAACTCTTACAGTAAAAGCTACAGCAAATATTTCTGGAGATGTATCCATTGGTAAACTTTCTGTAGAACCAGGAGCAACTTTTAACGCAACATGTTCTATGAAAGGAGCTATTAAAGAACTCAATCAGAAGAATGAACAGCAAAAATTCTCCGAAAAAACCGCTTAATAAATTTATTAGACTCTCTGGGGTTGGATTACAAATAGGAATTACCATCTATCTTGCATCTTATTTTGGGAAAAAAGTAGATGCATATTATCAAAATGAGAAAAATTACATTACTCTTATTTTTATAATGATTGCTTTTGCTGGTTCTTTAATTAGTTTAATGGTTCAATTGAAGAAAATTCAAGAAAAAGAAAAGAATGAATAAAATTGTTAGTCAGTTTTTTTTAAGACTGATTCTCTTTATCTCGTTAATTTTTGCAATTCACTTAGCAATATTATCATACAGAAATTTGCCTCTTTATGGAGATAAAATAGAACTTGCTTACCTAGTTAATATAGTTTTAGCAATTGCGATTTTTATATTTCTTTATGTTTTTAGAAAAAAATACAGAGATCAGTTAGGGTTCCTCTATATGGGAGGAAGTTTATTAAAGTTTGCTCTTTTTTTTATATTGTTTTATCCAAGTTTTAAAGCAGATGGAAAAATATCTGGATTAGAATTTGCATCCTTTTTTGTGCCTTATATAACTTGCTTATTTATAGAAACATTAAGCTTAATTAAGTTATTAAATTCTTCAGAACAAAACGAAGAAAAACCTTCCTAATTTATTTAGATGAAATAAACTTTAAAATAGTTTTTCAATTTCACATAAAAACCTACCTTTGCACCGATTTTTAAGACACTATTATTTTTTTGATATGCAAAGAAAGTTTTCAATAAAAAATATAACCTTTTTAATATTTTTCGTTTCGTACGCAGTTTTTTCACAGCAGTCCAACGAAAAAACTACAAATTCTTCTGCTTTAGAAGTAATTTCTGATAAAGAGGCAGAGAAAAAAGGAATCAAAGCTTATATTCAACATCACCTAGAAGACACCCACGATTTCGGTTTGTTTTCTTACACCGATGAAGCAGGTAAAAAAGTTCATATTGGAGCACCACTTCCAGTAATATTGTGGGATGGAGGGTTAAAAATATTTTCATCATCCAAACTTCATCATGGTGAAACATTGGCGGAGGTTGATGGAAATTACTACAAGTTATACCACGGTAAAATATACAAAACAGATGCTTTAGGCACAATAACCTATGAGGGGGATGATCATTCTCATCCATCAAACCTAAAACCTGTAGATTTTTCAATCACTAAAAATGTTGTGTTTATCTTCTTAGTTGCTTTGTTCATGTTCTTTATGTTTACAAGAATGGCAAAATCATACCAAAAAGGAGATTTACCAAAAGGAATGGGGCGTTTATTAGAGCCAATTATTTTATACATACGAGACGATATTGCCATCCCAAATATTGGTGAAAAGCATTACAAAAGATACATGAGTTATTTATTAACGGTATTTTTCTTTATCTGGATTATTAACTTATTAGGACTAACACCATTAGGAGTTAACGTAACAAACAATATAGCAGTAACCTCTGCATTGGCACTAATAACGTACTTTTTAACCACGTTTACAGCAAACAAAAATTATTGGGGTCATATTTTCTGGATGCCAGGAGTACCTTTACCAATGAAAATTATTTTAGCACCAATCGAATTATTAGGAACCATTATTAAGCCGTTCTCTTTAATGATTCGTTTGTATGCAAACATTACCGCAGGTCACATTGTACTAATGAGTATTTTAAGTTTGATATTCATTTTTAAGAACTGGTTAGGAGGATCGCTTTCTTTTGGGTTAGCATTTGCCTTATCATTACTTGAATTATTAGTTGCAGCGTTACAAGCGTATATTTTTACAATGTTATCGGCATTGTATTTCGGGTCGGCAGTTGAAGAACATGACGATCATTAAATTGAGTGTTTAATTTTTAAATATATATATTATGCAAATTCCAACTATTATTGGAGCAGGATTAATCGTAATCGGAGCAGGTTTAGGTATTGGTAAGATTGGTGGTTCAGCAATGGACGCTATCGCACGTCAACCAGAAGCTTCAGGAAAGATTCAAACAGCAATGTTAATTGCTGCTGCACTTATTGAAGGTATTGGATTCGCTGCTTTATTCGCAGGGTAACATTATCAAAACTAACAGTTATGGCGATTGGCTTTAACTGTTAGTTTATTAAAATTAAATTATAACAACAGATTAATATAGAAAGTATGGAAAAGTTGTGGAATGAGTTTTCTTTTGGATTGTTTTTTTGGCAAATATTTTTATTTGTAGGATTGGTTTTATTACTAAAAAAATTCGCTTGGAAACCAATTTTAGAAGCAGTAAATTCAAGAGAGGAAGGGATTAAAAATGCATTGGCATCTGCAGAAGAAGCAAAAAAAGAAATGCAAAATTTACAAGCTGATAACGAACAGTTAGTAAAAGAAGCAAGAGCCGAAAGAGATGCGATGATGAAAGATGCTAGAGAAATTAAAGAATCTATAATTTCAGAAGCAAAAGAAGAGGCAAAAGAGGTAACGTCTAAGTTAATAGAAAAGGCACAAGCTTCAATACAGCAAGAGAAACAAGCGGCTTTAGCAGAAATAAAAAAGAATGTTGCAGAATTATCTATAGGTATTGCAGAGTCAGTAATTAAAAAAGAATTATCTTCTAAAGACGATCAACTTAAATTGGTTGAAGGGATGTTAGAAGAGGTTACTTTAAATTAAGAGATAATGAAAGACGCAAGAGCAGCATCACGGTATGCAAAAGCAGTATTAAATCTTGCTAAAGATTCTAATTCACAAGAATTAGTAGACAACGATATGAAATTAATCGTTACTACAATTGCACAAAATGATGAATTAGAAGTAGTGTTAAATAGTCCAGTAATTAAAGCTACTGATAAAATGAAAGTATTAAAAGCTTTGTTTTCAGACAAATTAGATACTATTTCTTTAGGCCTATTTAATTTGTTAGAAGAAAACAAAAGAATCTCTATGTTAGAATCTATTGCAAAACAATATTCTATCATTTATGATTTTAATAGAAATATGCTAGTAGCTAAAGTTACAACAGCTGTACCTTTAACGAAAGAAATTGAAGCGAAAGTAATCGCTAAAATTATAGGGTTAACTGGCGAAAAAGCAAATCTCGAAAATGTAATAAATCCAAATATTTTAGGAGGATTTATTTTACGTGTAGGAGATGTGCAATACGACGCAAGTATATCGAATTATTTAAATGAATTAAGAAAGGAATTTGACAATAGTCATTATATTCCAAAAATTTAATTATACATCAAATCATAAAAGATGGCAGCAATTAAACCAGCTGAAGTTTCAGCAATTTTAAAGCAACAGTTAACAAATTTTGAAGCAAAAGCTTCATTAAACGAAGTAGGTACCGTTTTACAAGTAGGAGATGGTATTGCTCGTGTTTATGGATTATCTAACGTTCAATACGGAGAGTTAGTAGAATTCGAAAACGGATTGGAAGGAATCGTATTGAATTTAGAAGAAGATAATGCAGGTGTTGTATTATTAGGTGCTTCTACTTCAATTAAAGAGGGTTCTACCGTAAAACGTACAGAACGAATAGCTTCTTTAAGAGCAGGTGAAGGTATTGTAGGAAGAGTTGTAGACACCTTAGGGAGTCCTATAGACGGTAAAGGACCTATTGAAGGTGAAACTTTCGAAATGCCTCTAGAGCGAAGAGCTCCTGGAGTTATTTATCGTGAGCCAGTAACTGAGCCTTTGCAAACAGGTATTAAATCTATTGATGCTATGATTCCTGTAGGAAGAGGTCAACGTGAGTTAATCATTGGCGATCGTCAAACAGGGAAATCTACCGTTGCTTTAGATACCATTTTAAATCAAAAAGAATTTTATGATGCTGGTGAGCCAGTATATTGTATCTATGTAGCGATTGGTCAGAAAGCATCTACAGTTGCAGCTATTGCAAACATGTTAGAAGATAAAGGAGCTTTAGCATACACTACAATTGTAGCGGCTAACGCATCAGATCCTGCAGCCATGCAAGTATATGCACCATTTGCTGGAGCAGCAATTGGAGAGTTTTTTAGAGATACAGGTAGACCTGCTTTAATTGTTTTTGATGATTTATCTAAACAAGCAGTTGCATACCGTGAGATCTCTTTATTATTAAGAAGACCTCCAGGACGTGAGGCATATCCTGGTGATGTATTTTATTTACACTCAAGATTATTAGAGCGTGCTGCAAAGTTGATTAATGATGATAAAATTGCAAGTGAAATGAACGATTTACCAGATTCTTTAAAAGGAATTGTAAAAGGTGGAGGTTCTTTAACAGCATTACCAATTATTGAAACACAAGCAGGAGATGTATCTGCGTATATACCAACCAATGTAATTTCAATTACAGACGGACAAATATTCTTAGATGGAGATTTATTTAATTCAGGGGTTCGTCCAGCAATTAACGTAGGTATTTCGGTATCTCGTGTTGGTGGTAATGCACAGATTAAATCGATGAAAAAAGTATCTGGTACTTTAAAATTAGATCAAGCTCAATTTAGAGAATTAGAAGCATTTGCAAAGTTTGGATCTGATTTAGATGCAGCGACAATGAGTGTTATTTCTAAAGGACAGCGTAATGTTGAAATTTTAAAGCAAGCACAAAATGATCCTTTCTCTGTAGAAGATCAAATTGCAATTATCTATGCCGGTTCTAAAAACTTGCTAAAAGATGTTCCTGTAAATAAAGTAAAAGAATTTGAGAAAGATTATATTTCTTACTTAAACGCTAAACATAGAGATGCTTTAGATACTTTAAAATCAGGTAAATTAACAGATGAAGTTACTGCAACATTAGCAGCAGTAGCAGAAGAAATTTCTGGAAAATATTAAGCATACAATATAGTTGTCATTCCCACGAAAGTGGGAATATCATTATTTCAAATAGAAAAGAATGGCAAACTTAAAAGAAATACGTAACAGAATTACCTCAATAGGTTCTACCATGCAGATTACTTCTGCCATGAAGATGGTTTCTGCTGCAAAGTTGAAAAAAGCGCAAGATGCTATTACGGCAATGAGACCGTATTCTTCTAAACTTACAGAATTGTTACAAAACTTAAGCGCAACTTTAGATGATGACGCTGGAGGATCATTTTCTACAGAAAGAGACGTTAAAAAGGTTTTATTAGTCGTTATAACCTCTAATAGAGGTTTGTGTGGAGGATTTAACTCTTCCATAACAAAACAAGTCACTAAAACTGTTGCAGAGAAATATGCGAATGTTACTGTAGACTTACTAACTATCGGTAAAAAAGGAAATGATAGCTTGTCTAAACAGTTTACTGTAATTGATAATAGGAATGACATTTATGACGATTTAACGTTTGATAATGTTTCTAAAATTGCAGAAAAATTGATGGATTTATATATTGATGGTAGCTACGATAAGATCGAAGTAGTCTATAACCAATTTAAAAATGCAGCAACACAAATACCTCAAGTAGAACAGTTTTTACCAATAAAACCGATAGAAGGAGGAGAAGCTATTACAAATTCAGATTATATTTTTGAACCTTCTAAAGAAGAGATAATATTAGCGTTAATACCAAAATCTTTAAAGACTCAATTGTACAAATCTGTTAGAGATAGTTTTGCTTCAGAACATGGTGCACGAATGACAGCAATGCACAAGGCAACAGACAATGCAACAGATCTAAGAGACGAATTATTATTAACATACAACAAAGCACGTCAAGCAGCAATTACCAATGAAATTTTAGAAATTGTTGGTGGAGCTGAGGCATTGAACAATTAGACGTAGCGTTAGCGAAGTCAAATTTCCAACACCCTGAGGCATTGAACAATTAGACGTAGCGTTAGCGAAGTCAAATTTCCAATACCCTGAGGCGTTGAACAATTAGACGTAGCGTTAGCGAAGTCAAATATCCAATACCCTGAGGCGTTGAACAATTAGACGTAGCGTTAGCGAAGTCAAATATCCAATACCTTGAGACATTGAATAATTAAACAACATAATAAAAATTTTATTTTAAAAAGCGAACCAATTTGGTTCGCTTTTATTTTTTGAGACTTTTCAATTAAAACAAATTAGTTCGCATTTTTATATATTTGGCATAACATTTGAAATTTATCTTTTACATATTTAAAAAGAAATACAATGAAGCTTTTAGGAATACTTATACTAACGTTTGGTTTTACACAATGTGCTAGTTTGAATCTGGATAAAAATCCTCCCTTTCAAATTACTTCAGCTATGTATCAAAATTGGGTAGGCGGACTGCCAGGATCTAATGGAGTAATTGTAACCATTTCGTATCAATCTGACGCTGATATTACTTTTGATAGTATTTATTTTTTAAAAAAGGTTTCAAAATTAGAGTCCAATGAATACAAAGGAACCAAAACTCTATCAGGAAGAATTTATACTTCAGTTTCCTCTGACCGCAAAGATCTAACCTTACATTCAGACCCTAAAAAAGAATTACAAAATCAACTACCTACACTCAAAAAATTCCCTTTTGAATTAAAAGACAACGAAGCAGTGGTTCGTTATAAAGCAAAGGGTATAATAAAATACTTCAAAGTAAAAAACATTAAAAAAGGAAAACCGATTGTACATCAATAAAAGTAAAGTTCAAAATAATAAATAAAAAGCATTCAGAAATGAGTGTTTTTTATTTTTGGCACGCATTTTGAAAACAAATAAGCACAACCACTAAACAGATGCTTATGAAACCTTTAAAATTACTTTTCACACTTATTACAACAGTAGTATTATTTAACTCATGTGTTGTGTTAGAAGATGACTATATAGACGAAACAGGACTTTCTTTAGAACAAGTAGTCTCTGAGTATGATTTATGGTATGTAGATTATCACAGAACATCAGGAAATGGAGATATTCCTTATCTCTCTAAGGCTTTTACCGTCTCGTTTATAAACGGAATCTTGTACGCCAATAATAATATTGTAGACATTGGCAGAACAGGAAATGGATTGGGAATTAATGTTGGTGCATACAATACATACAATGGTCTGCTAGAAACAAATCATGTTTTAGACGGTGCTAATGATTTTGAAGTTTCAGTTCTTTCCAACAATGAAATTAGATTATACAATTACAGAGAAAACGTATATTATTATTTAATAGGATATCAAATAAATGAATTTGACTACGATAAATTATTCTATGAAAATATAGAGTATTTTTTACAAGAGTATATAGCTTGGGAAAAAGTAACCACTGCAGATGGTATTCCCAACGAATTTGATAATGAAAATTATCTAGGATTTACTCCAGAAAATATAACAACATTTTATAGTTCTCAAGATAGTTTTGGCACAAATATTGATTTAATAGATTGGAGTTTCATAGGAGGTTATGAAATTTATGATGTAAGTGGATATGAAGATTTAAAAGTTTTAACACTTAATTATGATGGTGGAGATATCGAAGAGTTCGAATTAACCGTTCTTAATGACTCTAAGATTAGTTTATACCATATAGAATCAGAAACAATATATGATTTTTCAGGAAGAGGTTTCATACAATATTTAAAAGGCGGAAAAGTTAAAAAAGAAGCAAAAGATATTGTAAGGAATAGCAATAGAAAACGAACTAAAGTAAAAAGAAAAATAAAGACAAGAAGAAATTTAAAATAAAGTTTGGTTAGTTGATTTTTTGATTGGCTATTTTTTAATAGTCAATTGAAAGGAAAACCGCTCTGAAAAGAGCGGTTTTTTCTTTGTTAATAATTGTTGAAAACTTACTCTTTTAAAAAATTTATACAACACGTAGTTTTCATAATTTTAAGAGGAAATTAAATTTATAAAAATAGATGAAAACTACAGCATTTATAACAGGAGCAACGTCAGGTATTGGAAAAGCAACAGCAGAGATATTTGCAAAAAATAAGATTCGTTTAATTCTTTGTGGAAGAAGAGCAGAGCGTTTAAAAGAACTTCAAAAAGAATTATCGAAACAGACAGAAGTAACCACACTCCAGTTTGATGTTTCTAAAAGGGAAGAAGTAACAAAGGCGATAAAATCTCTTCCAGAAAACTTTAAACAAGTCGATATTTTAATTAACAATGCAGGAAATGCCCACGGATTGTCTTCAATTCAAGAGGGTAATTTAGAAGATTGGGATGCAATGTTAGATATTAATGTAAAAGGGTTGTTATATGTTTCTAAAGCTATTATGCCTCAAATGATAGATCGAAGTAAGGGATTTATTATAAATATTGGCTCTATCGCAGGCAAAGAAGTATATCCTAATGGTAATGTATATTGTGCTTCAAAGTTTGCTGTAAACGCTTTAAATAAGTCTATGCGGTTAGATTTAAATAAACACAACATAAGAGTTGCTGGGATTCATCCAGGTTTGGTAGAAACAGAATTTTCTGAAGTTCGTTTTAAGGGCGATTCAGAAAAGGCAAAGAAAGTGTATTCTGGTTTTAAAGCACTACAAGCAGAAGATATTGCTGATATTATTCAATTTGTTATTACAAGACCTTATCATGTAAACATCGAAGATTTAGTGGTGTATCCTACAGCGCAAGCCAGTGCAACGATTTTGAATAAGAAGTAACATGAAAAAAGCGTCAAAAATAATCATTGGCTGTATGTCTTGGGGAAAATGGGGCAAACAATTTTCAACAAAAGAACAATCAGAATTAATTGAGTTTTGTGTAGAAAAAGGAAATACAATTTTTGACCATGCAGACATTTATGGCGATTACACTACAGAAGCAGAATTTGGAAAAGCCCTTCAAGAAAGTAAACTTCTGCGAGAAAATATTCAGTTAATTTCTAAATGCGGAATTCAATTGGTTGGCAAAAGCAGAACCAATACAATAAACCATTATTCGCATTCTAAAGAATACATCATTTGGAGTGCAGAAGAATCTTTAAGAAATTTAAAAACAGAGTATTTAGATACTTTTTTATTACACAGACCAAGTCCGTTAATGCATCCAAATGAAATTGCAGCAGCAGTTTTAGCATTGCAAGAAAGTGGAAAAATCATTAATTTTGGCGTCTCAAATTTCACCCCTTCTCAAGTTGCTTTAATTGCAAATGTAATTCCTGTAGCAGTTAATCAAATAGAGTTTTCATTAACACAGCACACAGCAATGCAAAATGGGAGTTTAGATCAACTACTACAAAAAGAAATTCAACCGATGAGTTGGAGTCCTTTAGGCTCTGTTTTTAAAGAAGAGACCGCAAAAACGATTCGCATAAAAAAAGTATTAAAAACACTTACTAAAAAATACAAGTGTACAGAAGATGCAATTTTATTAGCGTTTATTTTAAAACACCCAGCAAAAGTTTCACCAGTAATTGGTTCCACCAACAAACAACGAATTTTAAACGCAAACAAGGCATTAGAAATTGATTTAGAACTAGAAGATTGGTTTTTCTTGTTAAGAGCAAGCAAAGGAAAAGAAGTTGATTAGACATGATAAACAAACGCTTACTTATTAAAAACCTACTTTCTCATAACGATGAGAATAGTTTTTATGATAAAAAGCAAAAATTATCTTTAAGCAGTAAAGAAGGAAAGGCAAAATTTTTAAAGCATATTTGTGCGCTTTCTAATGCAAATTCAACGAATAACTCTTACATAGTTATTGGGGTAGAAGACGAAGAAAATAGAATTCTTGGGGTCGATTTTTTTGATGATAGTAAGATTCAAAATCTGGTCAATGCCTATTTAAAAAATCCACCAAAAATTGAATATGAAAACGTTCCTTTTCCAAGATTACCGCGTCATAAAGTAATTGGATTGGTTACCATTCATCCCAACAATAAAATTACATCACTACTTAAAAACGCTTGGAAATACAGACGACAAACTATTTTTTATAGAAGTGGCAGTAACTCTATGCCGTATTTAGGTAATAATTTTGAGTTGAGAGAAACCAACAAAGACATTGTTGAATCCATCGAAAAGAATGCTCGTAACAATATCGAATTAACCTTAAATGGCGTGTTCGATTTCATCAATAATCACAAGCAAGAATACAGCCCTCAATACAAAGTTTTTAATGAGCAGTTTGT
>Ga0105350_10001154_pt1 | contig 17050 bp, 5 predicted proteins | sample EN1Hudsemesocosm_FD_83506 | JGI IMG/M metagenome (GOLD analysis project Ga0105350, IMG submission 83506) | Methane-oxidizing microbial communities from mesocosms in the Hudson Canyon - EN1E Hudson Canyon | ecosystem: Environmental > Aquatic > Marine > Cold seeps | place: Hudson Canyon... | reverse complement strand
TACAGATATTTGCACAGTACTACTACCTGAGAGAGTAATCACCGGTGCAGTTGTATCCGGTGCTGCCGTGACATTCACCGTACGCGTGACCGTTGTAGCAGCATTGCCCGCGGCGTCGGAGACGTTATAAATCACTAAATAGCTTCCCGCCAGACTGGTATTAACACCGCTTGAGTTAACCGAAACACTGCCTGTGATATTGCCGTCTACGTTATCCGTTGCAGCATAGCCTGGCTCGGCGTAAACGCCACCAACTGTTATTTCAAATGGGTTGTTACCCGTAAGTGTAATCACTGGTGCGATAATATCTGCTACCGTGACATTCACCGTACGTGTGACCGTCGTAGCGGCATTGCCTGCGGCATCGGAGACGTTGTAAGTCACAGAGTAGTTTCCTGCTAAGCCGGTATTAACTGAACTTGAATTAACCAAAACACTGCCCGTGATATTGCCGTCGACATTGTCCGTAGCTGTATAGCCTGGTTCGTTGTACGTACCACCTACAGATATTTGAAGTGGGTTGTTACCAGTGAGGGTAATTACCGGTGCAGTGGTATCTGGTGCTGCCGCAACATTCACCGTACGTGTGACCGTCGCAGCAGCATTGCCTGCGGCGTCGGAAACATTGTAAACCACCGAGTAGCTGCCTATCGCACCGGTGTTAACGGCACTTGAATTCACCGAAACACTACCCGTAATATTACCGTCTATATTATCCGTTGCCGCATAACCGGGCTCGCTGTAAGTAGCTCCTACGATGAGTTCCAGTGGATTGTTACCTGACAGGGTAATTACCGGTGCCGTGGTATCTGGCGCTACTGTAATCTCAGCGGTAATGATCAGACTCCAGTTGTTAAGTGTGCCGGTATCGGCTTGAGTGTAGGAATCATCAAGTTGTAGTGTCCACGTACCTTGTGCAGATTCGCCATCGAATGCACTTAATGCATTGTTCGGTATTAACGTACCACTAATAGCCGGTGCACTAGTGCAGGCATTTTCGACATTACCGGTACCTTCATCATCCAGTGTGACGAGGAAGTCGTCGTTAGAACAACCCCATGTTGAAGCAGGTTTTCCAGGGCCATCAACAATAGTGACACTTGTACCAGCGGGACTAGTTAGAGTAATTGAAACGTCACCCGGATAATCATGTGGCATATCTATAAAGATATTCAGATCTGCAATTTGGATATCATCGGTAATATTGAGTGTGGTTGAAATACTTGCTGCGCCGACACTTAATACTGGGTTTGCCGTATGCGTGGTTGTGGCTGAGACAACATTGACTGTACGGGTGACCGTTGCAGCAACATTGCCTGCTGCATCAGATACACTGTAAGTCACCGAGTAACTGCCAATCGTACTGGTATTAACAGCACTAGAGTTGACCGAAACGCTGCCTGTGATATTGCCGTCGATATTATCGGATGCACTATAGCCGGGCTCGCTGTATGAACCGCCTACAAGTATTTCCAATGGATTGTTACCGGCAAGGATAATCACCGGAAGAGTGGTATCTGCTGCTGCCGTGACATTAACGGTACGAATAACGGTTGCGGCATCATTTCCCGCGAAATCAGATACGTCATAAAAGACTGAGTAGCTTCCGGCTACACTGGTATTGACAGCACTTGAGTCGACTGAAACACTGCCCGTGATATCTCCATCGACACCATCAATAGCCGAATAACCTGGCTCGGTGTAAGCGCTGCCTGCTGTTATTTCCAGTGGATTGTTACCTGACAAGGCAATCACCGGCGCGGCGGTATCCCCTGCTATAACATTCACCGTACGTGCAACCGTTGTAGCTGTATTGCCAGCGGCATCGGAAACGTTATAAATTACTAGGTAGCTTCCTGCTAAGTTGGTATCAACTGCGTTTGAATTGACCGAAACACTGCTCGTGATGTCGCCATCGACATTATCCATTGCTGAATAACCAGACTCACCATAAGTTCCACCAATAAGGATTTCCTGTGGATTATTACCTAATAGGGTAATCACTGGCGCCGTAGTATCCGGTCCCGTCGTGACATTCACCCAACGTGTAACGGTTGTGGGATTACCCGCAGCATCAGAAACCGAGTAAATTACCACGTAGCTTCCTGCAGCACTGGTATTAACTGCGCTTGAATTGACCGAAACGCTACCTGTAATGTCGCCGTCTATATTATCTGTTGCAGAATAACCCGGCTCGCTATAACTACTACCTACGGGAATTTCTAGCGGGCTATCACCTGATAATATAATCGCCGGTGCAGTAGTGTCTGCGGCTGAAGTGACATTCACCGTACGAGCAACCGTCGTAGCGGCATTACCCGCGGCATCTGAAACATTATACGTTACCGAGTAGCTTCCTATCGCACTAGCATTAACAGCACTTGAATTAACCGAAACATTTGCCGTAATGCTGCCATCAACATTATCTGTTGCCAAGTAGCCTGGATCACTGAAAGAACCGCCTACGATTAACGTCAGTGGATTGTCTCCTAGCAGAGTAATCACGGGTGCGGTGACATCTTGACTGGCCGTGGCCTGGGCGGTGATGATCAGACTCCAACTATTAAGCGTGCCCGTATCAGCTTGGGTGTAGGAATCATTAAGCTGCAATGTCCAGGTACCTAGGGTAGATTCGCCATCGAAAGCGCTTAGTGCATTATTCGGTATTAACGTACCACTAATAGCCGGTGCACTAGTGCAGGCATCTTCGACATTACCGGTACCTTCGTCATCAAGGGTAACGAGGAAGTCATCATTTGAGCAGCCCCAGGTTGAAGCGGGTTTGCCCGGGTCATCTACAATAGTGACGCTGGTTCCTGAGGGGCTAGTTAGAATAATAGAAACATCACCTGGATAAGCGTGCGGCATATCAATGAAGATATTTAGGTCTGCAATTTGAACATCATCGGTAATAGTGAGCGTGGTTGAAACTGAAGCAGCACCGACACTTAATGCCGGATTATCTGTATATATGGCAGTAGCTGAAACAACATTCACCGTTCGCGTGACCGTTATAGCGTCATTGCCCGCGGCATCGGATACATTGTAAGTCACCGAGTAGCTACCTATCGTGTTGGTATTGATCGCGCTTGAATTAACAGAAACACTAGCCGTGATGTCGCCATCAACATTATCCATTGCCAAATAGCCTGGCTCGTTGTACGTACCGCCTAGGGATATTTCTAGAGGATTGCTACCTGAGAGTGCAATCACCGGTGCGGTGGTATCAACTGATGCCGTGACATTTACCGTACGTGTGACCGTTGTTGCGGCATTGCCGGCAGCGTCCGAAACATTATAAGTCACCGGGTAGCTGCCTATCGCGCCTGTATTGATCGCGCTTGAATTGACCGAAACACTAGCGGTGATATTGCCATCGACATTATCTGTTGCCAAATAACCAGGCTCGTTGTAAGTACTGCCTAGGTACATTTCCAGCGTAGTGTTACCTGACAAAGTAATCACCGGCGCAGTAGTAGGATGGACATTCACTATACGCGTAATCGTAGTAGCAACATTGCCTGCGGCATCGGTAACATCGTACCAAATAACGTAGGTGCCAACGGTTGTGTTATTGATCGAGCCGCTAACGGTAACATTGGCCGAGATATTGCCATCAACATTGTCACTGGCCGTTGCACCTGGGTCGGTGAACGTAGTGTTTTGCTCCATATTGAGTGGGTTGCTGCCCAATAATGTAATAACCGGTGCTGTGGTATCAACTGGTTGAGTAACATTAACAATACGGTTAACTGTCGTCGTATTACCCGCAGCATCTGAGACGCTGTAACTTAAGGTGTATTCACCTACCGTTCCGGTATTGACAGATCCGCTGACTGTAACACTGGCCGTGATATCCCCATCAACGTTATCGTTTGCCGTTGCACCTGGGTCGGTAAAAGTGGTGTCTTGAACCACATTCATTGGGTTGCTTCCCAACAAGGTAATAACCGGAGCCGTGGTATCAGCTGGTGTTGTAACATTAACAGTACGTGTCACCGTCGTCGCATTGCCCGCCGCATCAGAGACACTGTAGCTTAGGATGTAAGTACCTACCGTTCCGGTATTGACTGATCCACTGACTGTAACGTTCGCCGAAATATTGCCATCAATATTATCGTTTGCTGTTGCGCCTGGATCGATGAAAGTAGTGTTTTGTTCTATATTGATTGGGTCACTACCCAATAATGTGATAATGGGCGCGATAGTATCCGCTGGTGAAATAACACTAATTGTGCGTGTCACGATCGACGTATTGCCCGCCGTATCAGAGACACTGTAACTTAGGATGTAAGTGCCTACCGTATCAGTATTGACTGATCCGCTGACTGTAACATTCGCCGTAAGGTTGCCATCAACATTATCGTTTGCTGTCGCGCCTGGGTCGGTGAAAATGGTGTTTTGCTCAACATTCATCGGGTTATTTCCCAATAAGGTGATAACCGGTGCTGTGGTATCAGCGGGTAAAACAACATTAACGGTACGTGTCACCGTTGTTGTATTTCCTGCCGCATCCGAGACCGTGTAGCTTAGAATATATGCGCCTATCGTTCCGGTATTGACTGACCCACTGACTGAAACATTCGCCGTAAGGTTGCCATCAACATTATCGCTTGCCGTCGCACCGGGGTCGATGAAAGTAATATTTTGAACCACATTGATCGGATTACTTCCCAATAGAGTGATAACCGGTGCTGTGGTATCAGCGGGTGTAGTGACATTAACAATACGCGTAACCGTCGCCGTATTGCTCGCCGCATCCGAGACGTTGTAACTTAGAGTGTAAGTACCTACCGTACCAGTATTGACTGATCCGCTAACTGTAATACTGGCCGTAAGGTTGCCATCAACATTATCGCTGGCAGTCGCACCGGGGTCGTTGAAAATAGTATTTTGCACGACATTGATCGGATTGCTTCCCAACAATGTAATAACCGGGGCCGTAGTGTCAGCAGGCGCTCTGACACTAACTGTTCGTGTCGCTATCGTCGTGTTGCCCGCCGCATCGGAAACCTCGTACTGCCTTATATAGGTGCCAATTATGGCAGAATCGACAGCACCACTGGCGACAATATTCGCCGTGATATTGCCATCAATATTATCACTTGCTGTCGCACCTGGGTCGATAAAAGGGGTATCTTGTATCACATTGAATGGATTGCTCCCCAATAGAGAAATGACCGGTGCTGTGGTATCAGCCGGCAGAGTGACATTAACGGTACGTGTAAGAGTCGCGGTGTTACCCGCCACGTCAGAGACACTGTAGCTTAGCGTATAGGCGCCTAACACTGCGGTATTAACGACTCCGCTAACAGCAACATTCGCCGTGATATTGCCATCAATATTATCGCTGGCTGTCACGCCTGGATCGGTGAAAGTAGTATTTTGATCCACAGTCATCGGACTGCTACCCAGTAATGTAATAATCGGAGCAGTGGTATCTGCCGGTAGAGTGACATTTACGGAGCGTGTGACCGTCGTCGCATTACCCTCCGCATCCGAAACAGAGTAGCTTCGGGTATAGGTGCCAACTACAGCAGAATTGACAACACCACTGGCGACGATATTGGCGGTAATATCGCCATCAAGATTATCATTTGCCGTGGCGCCGGGATCGATAAAAACTGTATTTTGTTCAACATCGAACGGATTGCCTCCTATTAGAGTAATTGTTGGCGCAATGGTATCAGCCGGAGGAATAACATTAATGATTCGCGAAACTGTCGTCACATTACCCGCCGCATCCGAAACACTATAACTTAGGGTATAACCGCCTACTGTCTCAACATTGACGGATCCGCTGACGGTAACATTAGCGGTGATATTGCCATCAATATTATCGATTGCAGTCACACCAGGTTCAATGAAAATAGTGCCCTGCACCACACTCATTGGGTTGCTTCCTAATAAAGTAATAACCGGCGCCATAAGGTCAGCTGGTGCTTTGACACTAACTGTGCGCGTTACTATCATCGTGTTGCCCGCGATATCGGCAACCTGGTAAATTCGTGTGTAAGAGCCCACTACAGCAGTATTGACAACGCCACTGGCGACAATATTAGCGGTGATATCACCGTCGAGGTTATCAATTGCCGTCGCGCCGGGATCAATAAAGGCAGTGTTTTGCTCAACATCAAAAGGGTTATTACCCAATAAGGTAATGACTGGAGACGTGTTGTCAGCCAAGACAATAACGCTACGTAACGCTATCTTCGTGTTTCCAGCCGCATCAGAAACCTGGTAACTAAAGGTGTAAGTGCCAGGCAAAGCGGTATTAACGACACCGCTGGTGACAATATTAGCAGTGAGGTCACCGTCAACATCATCGCTCGCCGTCGCACCAGGGTCAGTAAAGACACTATTCTGATCCAAATTTATCGGGTTGCTACCCAATAAAGTAATAACAGGGGCAGTAGTGTCAGGCGGAACCAACACATTCACAGTGCGTGTAATAGTTGTAGCTGCATTGCCTCCTGCATCAGAGACGTTATAACTTAGGGTGTAAGACCCCACCACAGCCATATTAACAGAACCACTAGATACGATATTCGCCGTGATATCACCATCAACATCGTCGTTTGCCGTCGCGCCAGGGTCAGTAAAAGCAGCATTTTGCTCCACATTGATCGGATTGCCGCCCAACAAGGTAATCTCTGGCGCGATTAAATCAATTGGAATAGTGACTGTTGAAGTCTTAGTCACAACTGAACCACAAGAATCGACCGTCGTGAAAGTGACTGCCGTAGTACCTGGCTCAAAGACCGCTGGCGCGTTATTGCTAAAGACCAATGAGCCATCCTGCTGATCTTGAGCAACGGCCGACGCTAAGAAACTCGTAATCGCCGGATCACTGGCGGGTACAGATATATTTGGAATTGCCGTAGTAATCGCAGCCGGCGCTGTCAGAGTAGGTGCTGTATTTGGGTCGGTAAGCCTTATCCTAGAAGTCGTCGTTGACGTCATAGGCGTTCCCGAAGGGTTACCGCTATCTGTCACGCTAAATGTAATAACACTTAACGCGCCAAAGTTTGTTGTAACAGGAAGACTAGCCAGTGCATTATTGGTCACCAACGACGATATATCACCGTCTTCGTCATCAAATGCAGTGGTGCCATTAAAGAAGGCTGAAATCAAGGGGTCCGTCACGGGTAATGATACTGTACAAAGTGCAGTTTCAACATCTATTGGTGGCAATGCAGTAATCGTTGGCGGATAGTTAGTCAGGTCAGCAATTATAGTAACAGTGGATTGACTGGTGCTTGATAAACCACAATCGTCAGTTGCCGTGAAGGTCACCGTTGTTGTACCCAAATTAAATTCAGCAGGCGCATCATTCGTTACCACCAAGGCACCATCTTCATTATCAGTCGCACTCGCGAAAGATAGAAAGTCTTGTATGTCAATATCCGTATTAGACACTGAGGTTGTGCTCGCTGAAACTGTAATACTAATAGGGATTGGTGAGTCGAGCACCGGTGCCGAATTATATGCAGCATTCACTAAAATATTAGAATTCATCGAATCGATAGCGCCGAGACTATCGGTCGCAGAAAAAGCCACCGTAGTATTCCCTAATAGGAAGTTCGTTGGCGCACTGTTAATGACACTTAAATTACCATCCTCAATATCAGTAGCCACTGCTAGCCCCAACCAGTTAGAAATGCTTTCCTCAGAACTTGGAATTGAGCTTGCGCATAATGGCGCTGTAAGTACGAGTGGTGCGGGTGCAGAAACGACAGGGTCGTTGTTACTATCGATGATAATGATAACGTTTGCTGTCGCTGTACTTGTATTACCACAACTGTCTATTGCACTGAATATCACGGTAGTTGTACCGCTTTCAAAGTTTGTTGGTGCATTGACGGTAACCGTTAAATTACCGTCTGCAGAATCACTTGCACTTGCAGTCGCAAGCCAATTGACTACCTCTGAGCTGCTCGCTGGAAATTGCGTATTGCCTGCAGGCAGGGTAACCGTCAGATTAGAAGATGGTGCTGTCACTATCGGTGCATCAATATCGCCTACAGAGATAGTAACAGTAGCCTCATTAGAAGGTGCTATGCCATCGGTCGCCTGATACTGAAATATCGCGGTGCCACAGAAGCCTGATTCTGGGGTATAAGTTATATCGTTAATGTTGTTGCTAACGAAACCATGGGCGCTAGTGCCCGAGCTCACAGCGAACACTTCAATCAAGTCGCCGTTAGCATCATTATCATTGGAAAGTACATCGATAGTCACCGATGTGTCTACTGGGGTACTGCTAGTATCGTTTAGCGTTATAGGCGCTTTATTGCTTGTTGGGAGCGGGTCTAGATTATCATCCGCTAACCACGAAGGAGCTGCCTCAAAACTGCCAGTCGAAACGCAGGCATTACTATTAAATATTTTTCTAAATGAGGGGTTAAGGTCGCCTAATGTCCAGCCAGGTTGTTTACTACCACTAATCTCATCGATATTACTAAAACCATCGCCATCGGAATCTAAATTCTCAACAGCTAAGGCCCTAGCTTCAAAACTTAATAGTCGTTCTGTATTACTCGCTTCATCAGTAAGTTGATCGCAGAGTGCTTTACCATATGAATTTAATTCAGATACGTTACTGGCATGACAAGCCTGGCAGTCAGCCTCTGAGGCAGTATCAGAGTCACCATATATGCTTTCAAAGATAGTCTGAGTGGAGCTATATGCATAAACCGTTTGCGATAGGGACATAACGAATAAAACAACAAAAACCCTACAAATCCATTTGTTATAAATAGTCATTCAACATCCCTATTTTCATTCCATTAATTTAGCATTCCTACTTTCGATCATGATTTTAACTTCAAAACATGAAGAAACAACCGATTTGTTACCATTTGTTACTGTTTGTATACCCGTTCTCCAAGACGATGTGATATGTGTACCAAAAAGATGTAAGTGGATAAGTACTAAATGGCATTAGGCACTCAACAAATTTGCCTGAGTACACGTCCTATGGAAAACTAATGATTAATGTGAAGCAGGTATAACTAAAGCGGATAGTAGAAGGTCAAGAGCAGAACTGAGTAGAGTAGACTTAATTTAAGTTAGGGTACTCAAGATAACTTTTAATAATATTCTAAATAATTTAATTGTCCTGACTTAAACAAAGCCCGCCAAGCATTAGCTTTGCGGGCTTTAGAGTCAAAATAATCAACTAACCTTGATCGCGGCCCTTACCTGCAGCAATGCGTAATCGTAATGCATTCAGCTTGATAAACCCTGCTGCATCTTTCTGGTCATATGAACCACCATCATCTTCGAAGGTCGCTATACTCTCATCGAATAAAGTATCTTCAGACTTACGACCAACAACAGTAACATTGCCTTTATATAACTTCAGACGAACAACACCATTTACATAGTCTTGGGTGTTATCAATCAAGGCTTGTAGCGCTTTACGCTCCGGAGACCACCAATAACCGTTATAGACCAATTCGGCATACTTAGGCATGATGCTATCTTTCAAGTGTGCCGATTCTTTATCCAAGGTAATGGATTCAATGGCCCTATGCGCTTTTAACATGATAGTGCCGCCAGGTGTTTCATAACACCCTCGAGACTTCATACCCACATAACGGTTTTCAACAATATCTAAACGGCCAATACCATTAGCGCCGCCTATTTTGTTCAAATCGGCTAGAACGGTTGCCGGACTTAGCGTTTCACCATCAATGGCGACAATGTCACCCTTTTCGTATGTAAGCTCAATATAGGTCGCTTTATCAGGTGCGTTTTCAGGCGAAACGGACCAGCGCCACATTTCTTCTTCCGGCTCTGCCCAAGGATCTTCCAGAATATCGCCTTCATAAGAGATGTGTAGTAAATTTGCATCCATAGAATAAGGTGACTTACCTTTTTTCTTTTCAACAGGAATACCGTGTTCATCACAGTATGTTAACAAGCTTTCGCGAGAATTTAGATCCCATTCGCGCCAAGGTGCAATCACTTGAACACCGGGCTTTAGTGCATAGGCACCTAGCTCAAACCTAATTTGATCATTACCCTTGCCCGTCGCCCCATGCGAAATTGCATCAGCTCCAGTTTCGTTGGCAATTTCAACCATGCGCTTTGCAATTAAAGGACGCGCAATCGAAGTACCTAATAGATATTCGCCTTCATAAATAGTATTCGCGCGAAACATTGGGTATACGTAATCTCGTACAAATTCTTCACGTACATCTTCAATATAAATATCTTTCACACCTAAAGCTTCAGCTTTTGCTCTAGCTGGCTCAACCTCTTCACCTTGCCCTAGGTCTGCTGTATAGGTCACTACTTCACAGTCGTAAGTTTCTTGTAACCATTTAACAATGACAGAGGTATCCAGCCCACCTGAATAAGCTAAGACAACTTTGTTGATTTTTGACATATATAGAGACTCCAACCATTTGCGCGAAGAGAAAAGGCGGGTATTTTACGTGTACCTTGCTACCAAATACAAATTTAGATCGCTAATGTGAGGAAATAACTTAGAACCTGGAAAGCAAATCGATCACAGTAGCTCTGACTCCTCGCTCAGATGCTATTTATTCTTCACCTCTCAATAAGCGTACCGTCGTGCGTCTATTTAGTGATTTATTCTTGGTATTAGTATTTTTAGCAACGGGATATCGCTCGCCATGATAACGGGTTCGGATGACTTCTTCTGAAATACCATTCTCAGTAAGGTAGTTTTTAACAGCTTCAGCCCGAGCTTTTGACAGACGCCTGTTGTATATTCTCCTGCCGGTATTATCCGTATGACCGTCTACATTTATGAGAGTGACACTACTGTCAGCACCCACATAAAAAATAACTTTATCTAAGGTCACCTTATCTTCCACAGTCAACTCTGCTTTATCACTTTGGAAGTGAACTCGAGATCGCTCCACTTGCCGGAAATTAACTGGCAGTAAAGCCGAAACACAATCAAGATACCCTGTATAAATAGGTTTGAAATTAATGCTATTAAGTTGAACGCGAATAGACTCGTCATTGAACCAGGATTTTCGAGTAAAAGTAGGCGTCATACCGCCCATTAACCCACTCATCATCGTTGTTGCCTTTTTACGCCCAACAACGATAGGCTTATTATTATCAACCACTTCTACAAAACCTAAGTCCTGTACGATATTACCAGGTCGCCAGCCAGAGGCCTCAATCACCAGTGCCGCTTGACCAGGCTTCATGGGGTTATTTAAGGCTGTTGTCCAAAACTTTAACGTCTCACCCGCCTCATGATAGAAAACACCTTTTCCGTAAAACGGTATTTCATGAACCAAACTACATTCAAATATAGACGCTGAAAGATACCATTGACTCTGGTCAAGGTTGGCACTAAACGTTTTAGCGTTAAGCGCAACGCCATTAAGGAGGAAGCATATGAGTACACAAATTTTAATACCACGATTTAGCATAGACATAATTCTTTTTTAATCATTCTGAATTTCTAACAATGAGGGTCTCATAACAAATCCTCTAAACTAGGCAAATCTTTGCCCTATTTTAAAAGCGGCTCTGATATACTGCATCAACCTTGCCATAAATGGTTGAAATCTAACACCTTGCGGAACCTATAAGGATAAACCGTGCCCCACCATTCATCTAAAAGCAATTCTTACGCCATTTCTGATCGTTTCAGGGGTTATTTACCTGTCGTCATTGATGTAGAAACCGCAGGCTTCAACTCTCAAACCGATGCCTTATTAGAAATCGCCGCCGTTATTGTTGATATGAAGTCAAATGGCGACCTTTACTCAAGGGAGACTGTACATTGCAATGTAGAACCTTTTCGTGGCGCTAACCTAGAAAAGTCTGCACTGGAATTTACAGGAATTGACCCAAAAAGCCCGTTCAGAAATGCACAAACTGAAAAAATGGCACTCGATAAAATATTTACCCCTATCCGAAAGGTGATGAAAGAGACTAATTGTACTAGAGCGATATTAATTGGCCATAACTCAAGCTTTGATCATAATTTTGTATTCGCAGCGGCAGAAAGAACCGGTATTAAAAGAAACCCATTTCACCCGTTCTCTTCATTTGATACCGCCACACTCGCTGGCTTAGCTTACGGGCAAACAGTACTGGCGAAAGCCTGTGCTACCGCTGGCATTGAATTTGACGGGAAAGAAGCACATTCTGCCAAATATGATACCGAAAAAACTGCTGAATTATTTTGTAAAATTGTTAATAAGTGGAAACGCTTAGGTGGCTGGCCCCTTCAAGTACAAGATGAGTATTGATTACCTAAACTCTGTAAGTACAAAAATTTTAAACGCATACAAAAATGCCGAACAATAATTGCTCGGCATTTTCTCAACACACCTGATCACTCAGACATACAACTTAGGCTATAGACCTTCTGAATTCTCAGCTAGATATGATGCAACGCCGTCTGGGGAAGCATCCATTCCTTTGTCGCCTTTAGTCCAACCAGCAGGACAAACTTCACCGTGCTCTTCATGGAATTGAAGTGCATCAACTAAACGAATTAGCTCATCCATATTACGACCTAATGGAAGATCGTTAATGATTTGTGAACGAACCATACCGGTAGTATCGATCAAAAAAGCGCCACGGTAAGCAACACCACCATCAGACTCAACATCATAAGCTTTACAGATATCATGATTCATATCAGCTGCTAATGTGTACTTAACCTGACCAATACCGCCGTCATTGATTGGTGTATTTCTCCAAGCGTTGTGCGTAAAGTGTGAATCGATAGACACACCAATTACTTCTACGCCGCGCTCTTTAAAGTCAGCCATACGGTGATCCAAAGCAATTAGCTCTGAAGGGCAAACAAACGTAAAATCTAAAGGGTAGAAGAAAACTAAGGCGTATTTACCTTTAGTTACTTCCGAGAAAGAAAATTCATCAACAATTTGTCCATCTGCTAATACTGCAGGGACGGTAAAATCAGGTGCTTGCTTTCCAACTAGTACGCTCATTTTTATCTTCCTTATAAGGTATAAAAATCAAAACATAGGATATGCATTGATTTGAAATGAATGATTAAATCACTGGGCTATAGTACACACCGAAATCCATTTATCCCACATGCTATTTATAGTTTTTTTTAATTAGCTAAATAGTAAAAAACTATCAGATAAACATTTACGCAATAAAAAGGAGCCTTTCGGCTCCTTTTTATACTACGTCTTATATAACCTACCAGTGAATACCACGCATGATAGCAGCAAATGCCACTTGCTCAGTTGACACTTTAGGCTTTTCAGCCTTTTCTTTACCCTGTGACGCTGCTGAATCAGGGAACATTTTAAAGCCTGTATTCATCACTATCTCACCAATCTTAGGTGTTAAAGCATGTAATACCGATGCAAAGGTTCCTATACGAGTAGCAATACGCTTAGGTCTATGAATAATTGCATTGCCAATTAAATCAGCTGCTTCCTCAGGCGATAATGTCGGCACCGAATCATACAACTTGGTAGGGCCAATCATTGGCGTTCGAACTAAAGGCATATTAATTGTTGTAAACGTTACATTACTATCCGAAAATTCTGCTGCAGCACAACGAGAAAATGCATCCAAAGCCGCTTTTGAAGCAACATATGCAGAGAAACGAGGCGCATTGGTTAGCACGCCGATAGAAGAGATATTTACAATATGCCCTCTCTTTCGCTCAAGCATCGAGGGAGAAAAGCCCATTATTAGGCGCAAAGAACCGAAATAGTTAAGCTGCATTGTTCGCTCATAATCATGAAAACGATCAAATGACAGATTCACGGAACGACGAATAGAACGGCCAGCATTATTAACTAAGTAATCAACATGCCCATGGTCTTTTAGTACGTTATTTACAAAGACATCACAATCATCAGTGTTAGCAAAGTCACAACGATATGCGTGTACATTGGCACCTTTCACTTCTAACGCATGCTTAACTTCATCAAGCGTTTCTTGCGTTCTGGCGGCAATACATATTATTGCGCCTGCATCAGCTAACATGTGCGCTGTCGCCAAACCGATTCCTGAAGTTGCACCAGTCACAACACAGACCTTCCCTTCAACAGTACCTTTTAAGGTACGATCTTTGTACAAGTCAGGATCAAGATTTCTTTCCCAAAAGTCCCAAATAGCAGGCGCGTAACTTGATAGTCGAGGCACTTCAATGCCTGAATCTTTCAATACTCGCTCTGTTTCTCTCGCATCAAAACGTGTTGGATAGTTAATAAATTCCAGAGCTGAATCAGGAATACCGAAATCATTCAATAACGTTTTAGTAATTCGCTTAACAGGTGGTAGATTTTTTACACCATTTCGAATCATTGCAGGGATAAAACCAAACATTTGAGAGTCTATACGCATTGTCATGGTTGGAGCATGACCCGCTTTGGCAAAAATATTCAGGACTTCACCGACTTTGTAGGGGTCAGGATCCGTTAAGTGAAAACACTTATTATCTTCACCGTCTGCATGCGAGATAAAATCAAGCGCATCGACAATAAAATCAACAGGTACAATATTTAAACGCCCACCTTCAATACCAATCGTTGGCATCCATTGCGGTAACACCCCACGAATTTTCTGTAACATTTTAAAGAAATAATAAGGGCCGTCTATTTTATCAATTTCACCCGTCTGAGAATGACCTATCACCATACCAGGGCGGTAAATTCTCCAAGGAATCGTGCACTCTTCACGAACAATTTTTTCAGACTCGTGCTTTGTTTTCAAATACGGGTTATTTAATTTTTCAGCCTCAGAGAACATATCTTCCCTGAAAGTACCTTTGTATAAACCAGCAGCAGCAATAGAACTAACTTGTTGGAAACACTTAGCATCCATAAGTGTTGCTGCATCAACTGCATTTCGGGTACCTTCAACATTCACGGCTTCTTGCACTTCTGCACTTGCATATAAATCGTAAATTGCAGCTAAATGATAGAAGTTAGTAACATCCCCTTTTAAGGTAGAGATATCTTTATCGGAAATACCTAAGTTAGGCTCTGTTAATGTACCAATGACAGCAATAACTTCTTCACTTGTTGCGCCCAAGCGCTCAAGTAACTTTTCATATCGATCCAAACTTTTCTCTTGAACCAATAGATAAATTTTTTCACCACGACTCAATAATTTTTCAACTAAAAAACGACCAATAAAACCGGTGCCGCCAGTTACAAAATAGCTCATTGCTTAATACCCCAAAATATAAAGAATTATTCCATTTTACTAACTAATATATAAACCAATTAGCAAACAATCACTTCATTTGTCACTTGTTACGCTGGACTGAAGTCAAATGCTACCGCGCTAAAGTTATGCGTATTATATAGCCAAAATAGTCTTCAGCAACCGATGATACGGCCACATCCCACTACTTTTGCTACACTTTATGTAGTGCAATTACTCTAATAACCCTCTCTCTTAACTTTTAAGACTTGATTAGTGTAATACATAGAACTTACTGACATAATGCCAACCCACCCTATTCATTTTCTTAGAATTATAAAGAGGTTATACGTGTTTAAATTGGTTTTATTTTTTCTAGTATTTTTAAGTGCATGTAGCACTTATACAGACTCTAAACATCCAACCCAACATGAACCATATAACACTATTCTGAAAAGTCCAAATGATAAGCGCATTTATCATACAATCACACTACCTAACAAACTAGAAGTCTTGCTTATTTCAGACCCAAGTACTGATAAATCGGCTGCTTCATTAGATGTGAACATTGGTAGTTCTGATGATCCAAGTGAATATCTTGGCTTAGCGCATTTTTTGGAACACATGCTTTTTTTAGGTACCAAAAAATATCCTGCCCCCGACGAGTATCAAAAATTCATAAGCGATCACGGAGGCTCACATAATGCTTACACCTCACTTGAGAATACCAATTACTTTTTTGACATACAATCGAACCACCTTGAAGGTGCTTTAGATAGATTCTCTGAACAATTCACCTCCCCCTTATTCAACAATGAATACGTTGAACGAGAAGCAAATGCTGTTCACTCAGAATTCACATCCAAAATTAAAGATGATGGTCGACGTTACTTCTCAGTCATTAAAGACATCCTATCTAAAGGGCACCCGTATTCAAAATTCTCTGTTGGTAATTTGGAAACCTTAAAGAGTACAGAAGGCGCTAAATTAAGGGATGCCCTACTAAACTTTTATAAATCTAATTATTCTGCAAACCAGATGAAGCTAGTAGTCCTAGGAAAGGAGCCCATAGATCAACTAATGAAAATGGTAAGCAGTCGATTTTCAGACATTAGTAACAGCAATATAGAAAGCAAAGATATTGATCAGCCCTACTTCGCAAAAGGGTTTTTACCTGCAAGGGTAGAGATTCAATCCATTATGGATAAAAGAAGTCTCACGCTTGCATTCCCAATTCCATCAGCAATGCAACACCCAGACTCCCAACCGATAAAATATCTCTCCAACTTAATAGGACATGAAGGCAAAGGCAGCCTATTGTCGACATTGAAACAGCAAGGCTTGGTTGATACCCTATCCGCTGGGGGCCAATTTGATACCAATATTAATGCCATTTATATGATTAATATGAGCCTAACCCAAAAGGGACTAGAAAATGAAAAACAAATTTTAACTGTCGTCTTTAACTATTTGGAGTTAATAAAAAAATCGGGGCTTAAAGAAGTATATTTTGACGAACAAGCTAAGATGCTGAGCACAAGCTTTAACTTCCAGGAAAAAATGGAACCTATCCATTATGTCGGATCAATCGCCAGCGCATTAAAAGACACCAAAGCTACTAATGTTTTATTTAAACACTATAACTTAAGCCAATTTAAGCCAGAGCTGTACTTAGCTTATCTTAACCACCTGACACCTGAAAACATGTTAGTAGTAATGTCTGCAAAAAAATATCAAGGAGACCAGACTACGAAATGGTATGAAGCTCCCTACAAAATAAGTCAATTGAACAGTGACTACATTGTGTCGTTGCAAACTAAAGAAACAATACCTACTTTAAAGATGCCTGAAGAGAATATTTTCATCCCAGATGAAACAGCATTAATACAGCAGGAAAATTTGG
>Ga0105350_10001148_pt1 | contig 17098 bp, 17 predicted proteins | sample EN1Hudsemesocosm_FD_83506 | JGI IMG/M metagenome (GOLD analysis project Ga0105350, IMG submission 83506) | Methane-oxidizing microbial communities from mesocosms in the Hudson Canyon - EN1E Hudson Canyon | ecosystem: Environmental > Aquatic > Marine > Cold seeps | place: Hudson Canyon... | reverse complement strand
GTGCCTCATATCTCGATACATTATTTCTGCCATGCTCTTTGACAAAATACAGCGCTTTGTCCGCTTGCTCTATCACAACCGGCGGAAAATCGTCTATACCCAGCTTTGAAAAACCAATACTAACGGTTATTTGTCCTACTCTAGGAAAGTCTGATTGTTCAATTTCTTGACGAAAGCGCTCTAAAACTCTCACGGCCCCTTCAATGTCTATCGGCTCTAGTACAATCACAAACTCTTCACCGCCAAAGCGAAAAGCGAGATCAGAGTGCCTAAAGTTAGCCTGCAGCTTTTGTGACAAACTCAAAAGCACTTCATCACCATAGAGATGACCAAATGTGTCATTCACATTTTTAAAGTGATCAATATCAACAATTGCTAACCAAGCACTTTTTTCTTCAATCATGATCTCACGCCGGTTATGATCACTTTCCGCCTTCAATCTTCGGTGCTGGTCATTACGTTGTATATTCAGCAAGCGCTCTATTCTTTTATCAAACGACTTCCGATTGAGTAGCCCCGTTAATTGGTCTCGCTCACCCTCATTAATAATACTAAGGTGATTGGTATAAATTTTAACAAAATCTTCAATCACCTCTCGTTCACTACAAAGCGCTTTGTCACTAATAAGCGTAATGCAGGCTTCAATATTGTCATTGATTTGAACCGGTATTATGAAGTGCCATTCATGCTCATTGAACGGTGCAATAATGGGAAAATTAGTCGCGACACTACCGATAATTCCACTTGAGATATCAACTGCTCGGATAAAGTTACTGCTATAGGTATTATTTTGAGGGGTATAAATAATCTGTAGCGTATTAGCTAAGGTCTTATGTTTTTTATCGAAGTAAAAATGAATCAGCTCAACATTTCTCACAGGCGCAAGCTCAGCTAATAGCGTCACTAAACAATTGTCTAGCCTTTCCAAATCCTTATGGCTCGTGAGCTCTATAATTAAGCTTGTGATTTTGTGATGCAAAACGATCCCTCGATTACTCATACAATAAACTAAATTATAGACCAGTATGATAAGAAATATCGATATCTAGCGATCAAACGTTTCTTGTTGTTTGTTCAATGTTATCGACTAAAATTAATAATAAGCCCAATCTGACTTTGTTATAAAGAAGGTAGGATTCCGATGCGACTCGTAACAGTAGATCATATTAAAGAAATTGTTCATCACTTCGGCATTGAATCTTTTATGATTCAAGTAATCGATGCACTACTGCAAGACTTTTCACGCTGGCCTGATTTTAACAAGTCACCCCGCCATGCGACTCATTATCCGCAAGGTGTTATGGAACTCATGCCCTGTTCAGACGCTCAACATTACGCCTATAAATTTGTCAATGGACACCCTCGTAACACGCCTAAAGGCCGACTATGCGTAACAGCATTAGGTATGTTTGCTGAAGTAGAGAATGGCTATCCTTTATTGCTCAGTGAAATGACGTTATTAACGGCGATTAGAACAGCAGCAACAACAGCTTTGGCAGCAAAATATCTAGCAAGACCTGACAGCCAGCGTTTAGCGATAATAGGGACGGGGGCCCAATCTGAGTTTCAGTTTTTAGCAACTCAAGCCGTGTTACCCATTACAACTGTAAGCTATTATGACCCCGACAAGCAGGCAATGGAAAAATTCCAGCATCACCTACAAGGTAAAGCTGACTTTCAACCGTGTCGTTCGATTGGCGAAGCCATTAAAAGTGCCGATATGATCATTACCGCTACGGCCCAAAAAAAACACAACAGTTTATTTCGTACGGAAGAAATTAAGTCAGGTGTACATATCAGTGCTATCGGAGGCGATTGCCCTGGTAAAACAGAACTTCCCATCGACTTATTGCAGACATGTAAAATTATTGTGGAATATCTGCCTCAAAGTTCACAAGAGGGTGAAATTCAACACTTAGCTGGAGAGACAGTACATGCGGAACTTTGGCAGCTTGTGACTGGCGAACTAAAAGGTCGAACAAACGATAAAGAAATCACCTTATTTGACTCTGTCGGCTTTGCTGTAGAAGACTTTTCTATTTTAAAGTTGATCTATACGTTAAGTGAACAATTAAACATTGGCCAGGAAGTAAATATGATCCCTTCTCCTGCTAATCCAAAAGCTTTATATGGTGTTTTGCTATAGCACTTAAGACTTTATTGTCCATATATAGCCGTCACAAGCTCAGCGATCACTTTAAGTGTTTTATTATTTTTATCATAGTCGGGTGAATACTCGGCTATTTCCAATCCGAGGAATAGCGGATCATTATTAAATTGCTTTAGCGCAGCACATAAGGTTTTAGCATTAAGTCCTCCTGGTTCTGGCACTCCCACAGCAGGCGCATCTTCAGGATCAATGGCATCGATGTCGATACTAATTGCAAAACAGTCAGCATGTTTAAGTACTTGCTTGCATAGAATTGATAACAAACCTTTCAAACTTTTCTGTTTGATTTCTGTCATCGGTATTTCCATGATATTCAAGCGCTTTAACAAGTCAGCTTCAGCTTGCTCAAAACTACGCACCCCAAAGAGTCCTAGGCAATTTGTATCTAAAACGGGCCCGACACCATAGATGTCGTTTAATTGTTCATCGCCTTGACCAAGTAACGCTGCGATCGGCATACCATGTACATTTCCTGAAGGGGAACTCACAAAAGTATGTGCATCCATGTGAGCATCTATCCAGATCAATCCTAATTTTTTAGCCGGTGCCTCATACATTGCCAAAGCCGACATGACGCCTTTCCATATTCCCATCGCATACGCATGCTCACCAGAGAAGAAGATAAATGGTTTTTTAGTTTTGATACAATTAAAAGATGCTATCTCAGCTTGATAGCATAACTGCTTTATTGCTTGATGTTTCGCTAATAAGGGGTCGGCCTCCAATATCGAGAGCCAATTGAGATGAATGCCATGTTCATAGCATTGCGCCGTAAGATATTGTGAGTCACGTAAAGTTATGGGGCCTTTACGGCAAGCCTCATGATTACCTGCAAGCCCCGATGCAATGCCTATCGTTTGTATCTGCAACATATCAGTCACCGCCTAATATCAGTTTAACCTAATCTTAAAGTCATGAAGCTTTAAGTAAAAAAACTAAGCGAGCAATCAAACCAAGACAGCAATTACCGTACACATCGTATAGCCAAAACCAATTGTCGTGGGTAGGAATGCCACACACACCATGATCTTGCCGAAGATAGTATCAGACTGGCCAGCATTAGGGTTGATTGCTTTTATAAAGAAACCAAATGGATTATAAATAACGCCAATACACAATAATACGATGACCCATGCTGGCAGCACGATATTCAAATGCAGGCAGATAAAGTAGCTCACCACCAGTAACGAGGTCATCATGAGATAGTCGACATGAGAACGAATTAAGTTATGCGTCGCGGGGAATATCTTTTTTAGTGGCTTAACTTTGCCATAAATAATTAACGTCGCCAGCCATGCTTCAAACAATGAAAAAAGCATCACTCCGGCTGCAACGACTAAAAGCCACGTCATAGTAACCTCCGACAAACTCGCTGACGGCACCACAGAACTTAAAACAGTACTCACTCAATCTTCCTCTACATAAATCAAACGTTTCAACTAGATTTCTTATACTTTCAAAGTATCGGTATACGGGGGCCATCCAAGCGGTTTACCCGCTAATAAATGAAGATGTATGTGATAAACAGACTGCCCACCATGCTCGTTACAGTTCATCACCACACGATAACCGTCTTCTGCAAACCCCATGTCTGCGGCGATCTGCTTTGCAACCCAGAATAAATGACCAAATAATGTTTTATCACTTTCATCCATATCATTGATGGTAACAATTGGTTTTTTAGGGATAATCAATAAGTGCGTGGGTGCTTGGGGTTGAATATCTCTAAAGGCAAGCGATTGTTCATCTTCATAAACAATATCAGCCGGAATTTCTCGGTTTATTATTTTAGTAAAGAGTGTTTCTGACATTTTGGTTATCGTCCTTTTTATATTGAATAAATGAATTTCAGCAGATCCGCACATCACTACTCATGCAACTTAAAAGTAAATTTGTTATGCTGGTTTTGCTAATTTTGGCAGATTTCCTGATAAACCAATCGCATATTTTACAACGCTATGCTTTGCAACGCCCGCATGATTTGCAATCCCTAAACCTAAGTTGCGGATTATTCTTAACGGTAAATGATCATTACTAAAGCCATAATAGAAAGCATCCATTAAGCGCATCATGGTCTGATTTTCTGAACGGCGTCGTTTTTGGTATTCATCCAAAACAGCTATAGCAGCAAAATTGTGATTATTCATCACGGCTTGCGCCACCACTTCAATTAATACTGCCGCATCAAGAAAACCTAAGTTCACTCCCTGCCCTGCCAGTGGATTGATCGTATGCGCTGCATCACCGGCAATCACCACGCCTTCTTTTACATAATCGAGTGCATGTGACTTAAACAATGGAAAGCTTGCACGCGCTACAATTTTATTAAGCACGGGTAGCTCTTTTGGGTATTTGTTTTGTAAGGTGGTTAACAGCTCGGCATTACCCATGCCTTTCAAGCGCTTGATTGAATCCGCTGCGTCATACCAAACAAGCGAGGCGTAATGAATCGGGTCACTATCAAAGTTTGCACTACTATCCGCCAAGGGTAAAAATGCCATGGGACCATGCGGGGTAAATGACTGCCAAGTGATGTCCTCTTGCTTGCCCTGATATTCTACGGTACACACAAACGCTTGTTGTTCATATTGCTCACGATATTGCCCGATACCAGCTTGTTCACGCACTTTTGACTGCGCACCATCGGCACCAACCACTAATTTTGCTTTTAGCTCGCCATTTTCAGCTAAGTTAATAGTCTTCTGTTCGCCTTGTAATTGCATACTCATAATTTGGTCGGGACAAAACAGTTGAATATTTACCAGCTCTGACATTGCCTCATGTAAGCCCAGCTGGACGATATCGTTCTCAACGATATGCCCTAAATATCCCTCCCCTTGCCCAGGAAAAATATCATCTGCATTGAATTCAGTTCTTGCCCAAGTAGAGATATCAGGTAGCCAGGCTGACAAACCTTTTTTAGATGGTCGCTCATTTACTGCCAACCGACGATATGGGCAAACACGTTTATTTGCAATATGCGGCCAAGCGCCAACATGTCGCAAAACTTGTTCACTTGCAAAACTCAGTGCAGAAACTCGAATATGAGGCGCTTCCCCAGCGATATATTCAGGCGGAGGCTGATGATCAATAATACCTATTTTTAAGCCTGAACGGGCTAAACCACATGCGATGGTGGCTCCGACCATACCAGCCCCCACTATCAGAACATCAAATTCACGACTCATTCAGTTGTCTCTTAAGAATAACAATTTTGTATGATATTAAATTTTAAACCTGCCTATTATGCAAGAAGCCTAAACACAATCAAACTGATATAACGAAAGATAGGAGGCAATGAGGTAAATGGAATGGAGAAACAGGCACATGATTTTATTTTCTCCCATTAACCCCACGCCGGTCGCTCAGAAAAAAGATGTGAAGGTCTAGGAATTTGGAAAAAACCACCAATCGAGACTATTGGTGGTGAGGCTTTATGAAGGAGACGAGTTGAATGTTAGCTCGCTTTTTTTCGCGTTAACCAACTTGGCTTTTTAACACCAATTTTTGCAAAGCCTTCATTTAAGGTCATCGGGTGAGCTAAGTCGAGATAATCAGTTAAGCTCATTTTAATAATTTCTTTATGGTTTCCGGCCCTAAAAGCGATATCACCACCTTCATCAAAACCTTCATACATGTATACCGGAATGTCATACAAATTACCAAAAGGGGGCATCGCACCAACTTCACAAGCAGGGAACTGATCTTTAAATTCATCTTCGGTTGCCAAAGACACCAATTCGGTCCCCATCGCGTGCATGAATCGGTCCCACCGTATTCGGCAAGATGCGGGTAAGACGACCATCGACATACAGCCATCAAGCACAACCATGACGGTTTTGGCCATCTGGTCGCCTTTAATATTAACGCGCTCCGCAATTTCTTTTGCGGTATATGCGACAGAGTGTTCAATAGAAACATATTGAACATTGTGAGAATCCAAATAACTTTTTAATTGATCAACTGGCATCGTAACCACCTCTAAATCTCTGGCAAGTATGACGCTACAATGCGCCTTCACTTTTGAGTTCTTTATAAAAGCAATATTTGAGAGTTACTTTAATATTAGTCATGAAACCTAAATAATTGAAGTAACGAAGCGTATCTTTTTATGTTTCGAGTTACAGCTTCGTCGATCACACTTATTTTTTCTGTGAAGTAAATCCGATATGACACTTGTTTGCAAAATAATGCAGGTTGATAAAATTGTTATGCACTTTCCCCGTTCATAAAAAAAGCGACTAAGAGGCCGCTTTAATTGAATATGCTTTCACCTCGAAAGAAGTGAATGAAATCAGGGTTATACCGAATGCATGTGTACGTCTTGCTGAGGAAAAGGAATACTAATACCTTCTTTATCAAAGGCCTTTTTAACGGCTTCATGCATACAAAAATAAACACCCCAATAATCTGCAGTATTTACCCAAAGCCTAACGGTAAAATTAACCGAACTATCTGCCAGTTCCGACACGACGATCATCGCTTCAGGGTCTTTCAATACCCGAGAATCTTCATCTGCAAGTGTCTGGAGGATAGACTTAGCCTTATCAATATCATCGCTATAACCAATACCAAATGCCAAATCAACTCGGCGAGTGAGCTCCTGATTAATATTCACCATGCTGCTATTTGATAATGGTCCGTTTGGAATAATAACAATACGATTATCAGCAGTATTTAATACCGTATTAAATATTTGAATATCTTTTACGGTGCCAATGTGACCTTGTGCTTCAATCAAATCGCCTACTTTGAAAGGCTTAAACATCAGAATCAACACACCACCGGCGAAATTAGCTAAGCTGCCCTGTAACGCTAAACCTACCGCCAAACCTGCCGCGCCTAAAACTGCGATAAACGAAGTTGTTTCAATTCCCACCATTGAGGCAACGGCAATTAATAACACACCTTTTAATAAGGCTGACAATAAACTACCAATAAAAGAGCCTAAGGTTGGGTCTGCTTTCGAAATAAAGTGATTTTTAGTTGTTGTCACAAACCGCTTAATCAACCAAAGCCCTATAACCAAGGTCAAAATAGCGAGAATAAACTTAGGCCCATATTCAATGGCCATTTTATAAGCCATATCGATATACTCTGCCATTTTATCCGTGGTATCCGTGATGTTATCCATATTTATATTCCGCTAAGTGGTTGTTTGGAGGACTTATACTTATTATATTGTTTTAAAAATGGCAGCTTAGAATAGCGATTCTTAATCGTCAACCAAAAGCGATTAATCCTACAGATTACTTTGCATCGTATAGAAAAGGTTTCTATGATTAACATAAACAGGCTCAATAAAAATCTTCATAAAACCCTAGCCAAAGGGCGAGTTGCAATCAGCCAACCTGCCGGTTGTCCAAAAATAAGCTTGTATTTATTTGACCCTCAAGTTTTAGAAGGCCCTTTAAGTCATGATGAAGCGCAAGCAGTGGTCGCTGACCCAGCCTATTGGTCATTTTGTTGGGCGAGCGGTCAAGTATTAGCACAATTTATTCTATCTCACCCTGAAAGAGTGAAAGATAAAGTGGTGCTTGATGTCGGTAGTGGTTCAGGAATTGTGGCCATTGCTGCTGCATTGTCAGGTGCTAAGCAAGTTTATGCCTGCGATATTGATGAAGATGCGCTGGATGCAATTGATGCCAATGCAAAAGAAAATCAAGTGAGCATTCACACAATTGCTCACTTAGATGAGGTCAAAGAAACCATTGATCTCATTACTGCGGCTGACGTGCTTTATGACCGAGATAACTTCTCACTTTTAACCCAGTTTACAGAAATGGCAGCTGAAGTGTTATTAGCCGACTCACGTGTAAAAACCTTACCCGTCAATCACTACCAGCTCCAAACAACCATCGAAGCACGCACATGGCCAGATTTAAATGAATTTGAAGAGTTTAATCAGGTACGTATTTATGCTTCGTCACATTAAAGAAGAAGTGATTTAAAGGTATCGCAAACAATTTAAAATATAACACGATCCCTAAAATATCGGCACACCAATCCCATAAAGAAAAGTCACGATAAGGTAAATAGGCTTGCACTGCTTCGATCATTAAGCCAAACACCACCAAACCAGCGATAAGATAACGTTTTTTAAGATAAGGGTGGGCTAAATGTGACAAAAATGCCATGACCATAAAGCCCGTTGTGTGCAAGAATTTATCGTTTAATGCTGGCTGTAAACCCGCTTCCGCAGGAGAAAAAGCAATCACACATCCTGCAATGACCCCCGTATAAAACACCACTTTATTCAGCCAAATAGTCTGTATGAAAAAATTTATTGTAGAATGTAATAAAAATAATGCTTTCAAAACCGTATAATCTCTGCTGCTGGCGACATGATTGAATGGCCACATTATATAGGAATTTAACTTTTTGTGGGCTGGCTAACGAAATAGTAAGCGCGCTTCACGGGAATCAGATCAAGGCACATTTATGAATGGCAATTTTTTTCGAGGCTTAAGCTACCTCATTCAAGGTTTCAAAATTATCTGTCAGCCAAAATTTCGGCTATTTTTACTCGTACCTTTTTGCGTCAATATCGGCTTATTTACCTTATTAATCATTTGGGCAAAGAGCTTGTTCTCTGGCTGGATGACTTCTTTATTAAGCTGGATGCCTGAATGGCTAGGCTTCTTGGAGTGGCTATTTTGGGGGGTGTATTTAGTTGTCATATTAATGACCTTATTTTACGGTTTTATCGCCGCTGCGAATCTGATTGGCGCCCCTTTTTATGGCTATCTCGCCGAGATGACCGAAAAACATCTCACCGGAAAAGACAATGAAGTCGAGTTTTCCTGGAAAGAGCTTGCTAGGCTCATCCCGAGTACTGTTAAACGTGAATTACAAAAAATCCTCTATTATTTACCCCGCGTATTAGGGCTTTTAGTGCTTGGGCTTATTCCCGGTTTAAATGTTTTTGCAGCACTTGGCTGGATCATATTTTCAGGTTGGATGATGGCCATTCAATATATCGATTACCCTGCCGATAATCACAAAATGAGTTTCCCTGAGATGAGAAGCTACTTATCTGCTCACCGATTTACTGCGTTAGGCTTTGGTATGATTACTTTCGGGGCAACTCTCTTTCCCCTATTAAACTTCTTAGCGTTACCTGCAGCAGTTTGCGGCGCAGTAGCTTTTTGGGTCACTGAGAAATCAGGCGTAGGGAACATCAATATGGAAATAGGCGCCTGTAATACACCTGAAAGACTTCGGTAAGGTGGTATTGCGAAAGCAGGCATAAAAGAATGAATTCCGGCCAAAAAACACCGGAATGACAGTTTTATACGTAAATAACGATCACGTAAACACCTCAATTAATTCGTTGATCATTATTTCACAGCGTAATCTAACGCTAGACCAATAAACATAACGAAACCTACCCAATTGTTATTTAAGAATGCTTTAAAGCATTCCTCACGATAGCGTAATCTAATCAGGTGTTGTTGGTAAATAAAGAAAATGGATGCACTCACCACCCCAAGAAAATAAAACTGTCCTAATTTCAGCTGTTCACCAATCATACAAAACGTCAAGATAACCAGAATCTGTAAAAAAGCGATAATGCCACGATCAGCCTGTCCAAATAATATCGCGGTTGATTTCACACCAATTTTTATATCATCTTCCCGGTCTACCATCGCGTACATGGTGTCATAAGCAACGGTCCATAAAACCGTCGCGGTATAAATTAGCCAAATAACCGTAGGTAGTTCATTTGTTTGTGCCGCATAAGCCATCGGCACAGCCCAGGCAAATGCAGCCCCCAAAACCACTTGCGGCAAGTAGGTGTAGCGCTTCATAAAAGGATAAGCGGCCGCTAGTGCGACAGCACCAAACGAAAGATAAATTGTAAGTTCATTTGTTTGTAACACTAATAAAAAAGCAATGAGGCACAGTGACACAAAGAAAATCAACGCATTTTTAGCCGTTATCTCACCCGTGACTAAAGGGCGGTCTTTGGTGCGCTCAACTTCGCCATCAATATTTCTGTCAGCAAAGTCATTAATCACACACCCTGCTGAACGCATCAACACGACACCCGCAACAAAAATAGCCAACACATCAAATGAAGGTATACCTTCTGCTGCGAGCCATAATGACCAAAGCGTAGGCCATAAAACTAAAAAAATACCGATCGGTTTATCCACTCGAGCGAGTTTTAAGTAGCTATTAATATTCGAAGTAAAAACTTTAATCACAAATGTTCTCTCTTTCCTTGCTGACTCAAATCTTGATATGAAAAATGACACAATTATTAGCAACTATCGTGGCGTTTGATCCTTCACCCTTGTTTCAAACACACAAGGCAGGAATAATTCGCTCACCAGGAGCGGTTTTTCATGCAATAAGAATACCGAGCGGCGGCCATAAATACCTTTCAGGTGCTTCGAGATCGGCATTGAAATTTCAAGCGGCTTTCGATGCATTGTTCTGGATTTAAACAAAAAAGCGCCTAAGGGCCGGTTACCCATAAATTGTAGCTGCTTTTCAGCGCCTGATAAGGTTGAATTAGGAATCACACTTCTCGCGGTCACCCAAACGTCACTAAAGCATAGCAATTCCACTTCCCGAATGAGTGCTTTTTGTCGAACAGGTATGTTTAGCACTTTCATTTCATCTCGTGACGGGTATCCCCAGCCTTGAAAGGTCACCCGAACAGAGAACTCACCATTAGAAGCTTTTACCAAACGCTTGGTGAGCGAACCCGTATCTAGCACCCACGACCGTCTATCTCTGGGTAAAGCGCTTTCAGGTACGCGTCGAAAACGCCGCCATACCATTTCTCCTTGCTTAGACCACACGGTTTAATAAGCCCTCTATCGTATTTATACCCGCAGCTATAAACCCGATGCAAACAGCAGATTGTTGCATGACATGATGAATATTCGTTTGTGACATGAATCGACCTGAATTAAAGGGGGAGAATGTTCGGTAGCCAATTATATCTTCAAGTGTAATACGGGCAAGTGCTATCTGGCACTTAGTCATAGAAACGTTGATATTAAACTCTATTTTTCTTCATATTAGCGCTCACGACTTGGTAAGTTTCGACTACACTTACAGCCATAAATAAAGATCGTTCAATACCACCTAATAATAAAATAGAGGCTTTAGATGCGTCGTTTCACGAATGCCGTCGCTCTAGGTGACATTAAGAAGCTGTTAATACTAACGCTTTTAACCTTTACAAACAGTGTTATTGCTGAAGAGCATGATCCTGAGCATCAATCTCTGAAAGCGCTTCAGGAAGAAATTCACTGGCTACAAGAAGAATCATATGTCACCACGGCCACAAAAACCTTAGAAAACATTAAAAAGAGTGGGGCGACGGTTTCAATAATTACTGATTCAGACCTCAAAAACATGGGGGCTAGAAACTTAATGGATGCCCTAAAACGACTTCCTGGTTTAGGTATCAACCAGTCAAATGTAGGAAATTCTTCTGTTGAAGTAAGAGGTGTAAAATCTGATTTCGGAGAAAAGGTGTTGTTTTTAATTAATGGGCACCCTTCAAATAATAACCTCGTGAATGGCGGTGCTAGTTCGGCATACGACACGTTTATTATTGATGACATAAAACAGGTAGAAGTGATCCGAGGTCCAGGATCTGCTTTATATGGCGCAAATGCTTTTGTGGCCGTCATCAATATCATTACCAAAACGGCAAAAGATATTGAGGGTACCGTCATCACCATTGGTGCAGGTAGCTATAAAACAGAAAAAATTAATGTGTTATACGGCGGTAGTTTAGGTGAAGTAGAAGTCGCTGCTAATATAAACATACTTGATACTGATGGTTTAAAAGGGGATGTCGAGTCTGATGCGATCGGTAACTCCGGACAAAGTGATTATGGTAATCAAAGATATGACCTGGGTTTTCAGTTAGGCTTCAATCATTATTCATTAAATGGAAAATATGTAAAGCGTCAAGCAGGCTCTTATATTGGTGTTATCAACGCTTTAAATGATGATTCAGAACAAGAGTATATTGAATATTTTCTTGATTTTGGATACCAGCGAAATTTTTCAAGTCAGCTTACTTTTTCTTCTTCTATCTATCTGGACCATTTCGAATTCGATAATTTATGGGAGGCTTTGCCTGAAAGTGACACAACCCCTGATGGTTTATTACTTAGAAGTCCAATTGAGCATGACAAACTAGGAACTGAGCTTCAGTTAGAGTACCAGTTGAGTACTAAGCATAAATTACTCGGTGGTTTAATGGCTGAACATCAAAGCCAATATAACGTAGAGTTATGGACAAATAATGGCTCAGGCCCACTTCAAAATGTGTCATCTGTAGCAAACTGGAATGGTCGTCATAACCGAGATATTTACGCTGCATTTATGCAAGATATTTGGGACATCAACCCCAACCTTCGCCTCATTGCAGGAGCCCGTTACGATCACTACAGCGACTTCGGTAGCACCTTCAATCCTCGCGCAAGCTTAATGTGGGAATTTGTTAATAATTATAATTTTATTACTACATATGGTTCTGCATTTAGAGCCCCCACGTTTGGTGAGCTTTATAATATCAATAACCCTTCAATCGTCGGAAATCCAGACGTCAACCCTGAAGAAATTGACACGATAGAATTAGGCGTTAATGGCAATATTACTAAACGAATGAAAGCTAGTATTACGCTCTTTCAGAATAAAATAAAAGAAGTTATTACCGCGACACCAACACAAACGGCAGTGAATGAGTATGGAAACAAAGGTGAACTAAAAGTTCAAGGCACTGAAGTCGAACTATCCTCAAGACTACGAAATGGCTCTCTCTTATCCTTAAACTACACCTATCAATACCCTATTAACCAATTAACCGACAAACGAATTGCTGATGTCCCAATACATAAGGCCAATGCCGCATTCAACTTTCGCCACTCTCAATATGTAAATATGTACGCAGGTCTTATGTACAACGGAAGCCTCAATAGAGCAGAAGGAGACACCCGCTCTAAAGTGGATGATTTTTTCACGCTTGATTTGGCTCTTACCGTACAAAATAATATTAAAAATCTAGAACTTAAGGCATCAATCTATAACTTTTTTGACAAACACTATTTTGGTCCATCACCTTCAGGCGTAATGATTTCTGACTACCCAAAATCAGGTCGAAACTTGATGGTTGAACTTAGTTATAAACTTTAAGAAAACTAAAATTCCAGTCATTGATAAAACAATAATATAAGGATAGTAAATGCGTGAACTCGATAAAGAAGCAGTGATCAAAATAACGAAAGGAGCTTGTTTTTTAGGCAGTGGTGGTGGCGGTCCTTTATCAATCACCCCCTCCATCATCGACAATATTTTTAAAGCAACGGATAAAGTAAAAGTCGTTGATATACACGAAGTACCCGATGATGCAGGTATTGCGATATCAGCTGGTATGGGCTCGCCTCAGGGAGCCGCAGGTATGACTTTCGATACCGCACCGAGCAAAGCCTTCGATACCGTCGCAAAAACCTACGGCAAGCTCAATTATGTAGCCGCAATCGAAGTCGGCGCAGCTAATAGCGTAATTCCCATGCTTGTTGCAGCACACAATAATATCCCGCTAGTGGATGCGAATGGCGCAGGCCGAGCCGTGCCAACCTTACCGTCAACGACCTTTAACCAGGTTGGTATTCCACCAACGCCAGCGGTTTTATCCGCCGTAGGCGTTAAAGATAACCCTGTGGTTGAATGCCCTGCAGGCGATAGCGCCGAGCAAGTCGAAGCCTGGGCTCAAAAAGTACTAACTACTAACCCAGACTTTTCTGAACACAAAGCGGGCGCCATTGCGCTCTGGCCCTTTAGCGGCAAAAAATTAAAAGAGGGCAAAGGCGCTGACGTCACGGCCATTGGTGGCTCATTAAGATTGGCTGAAGACCTTGGCGGTGCATTAGATTCGCTCACGCCTGTTGATAGTGTAACGGAGGTACTAAACGCTTCTGGTAAGAAATATAGTTATTTGGGAACAGGTAAAGTGGTTGCCATTAAAGAGGAATCTGTTGGTGCATTAGATGGTGGGATTGTTGAAGTTGAAATGGCGAACAGTATTATTGAACTCCCTTACTTGAACGAGTTTCTAGGTGCGTTTAATTGGGATGCTGAAAAGCCGACGTATATACTAGGACCAGACATGATTTGCTGTATGACTCCTGAAGGAGAACCACTTTCGAACCCTTCCATTAGCAGTAAGTTCAAAACGAGCGGTTCTTTTGAAATGGCCATTTTCTCGATTCAAGCAGATGCACCTATGCGTAAACCCGAGATGTTTGAAATGTTTGCCAAGCACATTACAAGCCTCTATCCGGCATTTACCGGTGGATTTGAAAAGCCAGGAAAACTAACAATGGAATGGGCTTGGACTTAGCCCCTCATCTTCAAGGCACCACGTTGGGGTGAGCGACGCGAACCCCAACAAAGATTACTATTGTTATGAGGCTTCGTTCAAAAGCTGTTTAGCAATAATGATCCGCTGTATTTCACTTGAGCCTTCATAAATAGACGTTACCCGTACATCTCGCGCGTGACGTTCCAATGGGTAGTCAGCAATATAACCATTGCCCCCCATTAGCTGCAATGCGGTATAACACGCTTTATTCGCAACTTCAGATGAATAGAGTTTGGCCATTGAAGCTTGTTTGCCAAAGTGCTGCCCCTGATCTTTCACATAAGCCGCATTCATTAACAATAACCTTGCAGCTTCCAGTTCCGTATAGGCATCAGCCAGCATCCATTGAATTCCTTGAAAGTCTGCAATGGCCTGCCCAAATTGTTTACGCTCTTTAATATAGTCACGCGCAAAGTCCATGGCTGCAGAAGCGATACCAAGCGCCATCGAGCCGACGCCAATCCGACCTCCGGCTAACTCTCCCACCGCTACTTTATAACCTTTATTCAATTCCCCTAATAAAGCACTTTCAGGGATTCGGCAGTTATCGAAAAGAACTTCATTGGTTGATGACGCATGTTGCCCCATTTTCTTTTCAGCTATGCCTATCGTCATACCAGGTGTATTAGCTTCAACAAGAAAGCATGAAATGCCTTTACCTTTTGATAGTGCTTTATCCGTCACCGCCCAAACAACAAAAATTCCTGCATATTCAGCACTGGTAATAAATTGCTTAGTGCCATTTAGCACCCATTCATCGCCGTCTCTCGCGGCCATTGTTTTCATCGCAGAAGGGTCAGAGCCTGCACTCACTTCCGTTAAACAAAACGCACCCGCTGAAAACTCACCGCTACAAATTTTAGGTAAATACTGACTTTTTTGTGCTTCACTGCCAACGGCTTGAATCACTTCCGCCACCATGTTCGTCACCGAGGTGGTCACGGCTGTTGAAGCACATCCCCGCGCAATCTCCGTAATCGCTAAACTAAATGCCACACTGCCCGCTTCAGTACCGCCATATGCTGCGTCAATATTGATACCCATAAAGCCTAAATCTGCTAGGTTTTTTAAATTCGTTAGTAATGTTTTACGGTCATTTTCTTTATCCAGACGCTCTGCGGCTGGCATTAATTCAGTGATGGCAAATCTGCGCGCCATATCTTGAATCATGCTTTGTTCTTCGCTTAATGAAAGATCCATTATTCCCCCTTACTCAATTGTCGTATCTGACTGATGATGTCAGCCAGAATTTTTAATGCCCCAGTACATCACGCGCAATCACTTCTTTCATTATTTCAGACGTACCCGCATAGATTTTTTGTACCCGTGCATCGACAAATGCTCTTGCAATAGGATACTCCGCCATATAACCATAACCGCCAAATAACTGAAGACACTCATCCATCACTTTACATTGCATTTCAGTGGTCGATAATTTAACCATCGCGGCCGTTGCAACATCCATTTTTCCTGCTTCATATTGGCTGACACATTGATTCAAATAGGCTTTATTAATTTCAATTTCAGTCTTAAGTTCAGCTAACTTAAAGCGAGTATTCTGAAATTCACTTAGCCGTTTACTAAAGGCTTTTCGTTCGTTCACATATTCAACCGTCCACGCTAGCGCACCTTCTGCAGCCGCAACCGCCGTTGAGCCAATCGCCAAACGCTCTCTAGGTAATTCTTGAATCAAATAAAAGAAGCCATGATTAATCTGGCCTAATAGCGAACTAGCAGGTACACGTAAATCTTCAAAAAATAACTCAGCGGTATCACCCGCATGTTGGCCGATTTTCTCAAGTACTTTGCCTTTTTTGAAGCCTGCTAGTTTGGTGTCGACCAAAAATAGCGAAATACCTTTACCGCCCGCTTTCGGGTCTGTTTTCGCAGCAACAACCACCATATCGGCATTTATGCCATTAGTGATAAAGGTTTTAGAGCCATTAATAACAAACTCATCTCCTTCTGCGATCGCAGAGGTTCTCATACCTTGTAAATCACTGCCGGCACCGGGCTCTGTCATCGCAATCGCGGTGACTACCTCTCCCGTACACATACCCGGTAACCATTGCTGTTTTTGTTCGTCACTGCCAATGTGCAAAATATACTGCGCAACAATATCCGATTGAATCGCAACACTTCCCGCTAGGCCAACAAAACCTAGACGCGCAATTTCTTCGAGAATAAGTTGAGAAAATCGAAATGTTACGCCACTACCACCATATTCAACAGGTAGATCAACACAAAGTAGCCCAGCTTGCCCCAATGTATTCCACATTTCACGCGGAAGGCAGCCTCCTTTTTCCCACTGTTCATGAAAAGGTGCGATTTCTTTTTGTAATGCTTTTTTAACCATATCTCGAAAGATATCAAGCTCTTCGTTGTTATTTTCACTCATGTTCTAATCTCTACTTTGTGCATCTACACATTGAATCTAATTTCTACATCGACAGTTTGACCACTTAAATTATTTACTTAGGTGCCATTCTTAGCGCCGAGTCAATACGTATCACCTCACCATTCAAAATAGG
>Ga0105350_10001147_pt1 | contig 17098 bp, 16 predicted proteins | sample EN1Hudsemesocosm_FD_83506 | JGI IMG/M metagenome (GOLD analysis project Ga0105350, IMG submission 83506) | Methane-oxidizing microbial communities from mesocosms in the Hudson Canyon - EN1E Hudson Canyon | ecosystem: Environmental > Aquatic > Marine > Cold seeps | place: Hudson Canyon... | reverse complement strand
GTTTTACGCTATGCGATATGTTTTTATGGTACTGATTTACATCGTGACCACCGGATGTTCGACTATTTACACGCTTAACAATGCCGATGATGGCTTGGCAATGAAGGGATCATATTGTAAAACCATTGACCATGTTTTTAGTGGTATTGAATATAATTGGTGTAAATTAAACGGCACCCCAAAATCGAATGCGGATCCAAAAAGCGCCAAGGGTGATTTTGAATATGTGGGAATCGATTCGTTCTTTTCGTTTGTAGGCGATGTGATTGTTCTGCCCTATACAATCTACAAACAAGTGAGTTCTGAACCTATCGTTGTACGTTCATCAAGAGCTGGCAGTTAGGCCTTACTTATTTTTTACAGACTAGAGGGTAGAAAAGTATTTTGTTGGACGAGTGCCATGGAGCAAGCCGCTGACCTATTTGAGTCATAGTTTAGGTAAAGGAGTCAGGTTAAAAGTATGAATATAGATGATTATTATGAACAACAAGGCAGTGGTTCGCCGATCGTATTTATTCATGGTTCGTATGCTACGACATCTACATGGAAAAAAATGATCGAGCAATTGTCGTCGAGTCATCACTGTATATCGATAAAACTCCCCGGCCATTGTGGTACCCCAGACCCTAAAGACTTTTCTAATCCGACCATGAATACCGAGCTTGAAATTTTGGAGCAGGTTATTACTAAAGTGACGGATGAACCGATTCACCTGGTTGGCCATTCTTTTGGAGGAGTAGTTGCCTTAGCGTTAGCGCTTAAAGGCAGTGTGGCTTTAAGCCAGATGACACTTTTTGAACCTGTGGCAGTATGGGTGCTTGATCGTGTACAGGATAATCAAGCAAGTGGAGTCGTTCAGCAGTTCTTGGCGGTATATTTTCATGATGTATCGATGAATAAACCTTATGCTTGTGGTCAGGTAATTGATTTTTGGGGTGGTAAGGGGGCGTTTGAGTCATTGCCTACTTTCATTAAAGACAGTATGGAACCTCTTGTCGCAAATAATGTTCGGCACTGGAATCTTTGTACGGCCATCGATAGCAGTGTGAGTGATCTGAAAAACTTATTGATTCCTACTCGATTAGTCAGTGGTACTCAATCAAATCCTGTCGCGCATGCGATATCTGACCACTTAATTCATCATATTCCGAAGAGTAAAAAATATCGTATTGAAGGCGCTAGCCATTTTCTGGTGACCAGTCATTTCAATGAATGTCTTGTGGCCCTCGGTGATCTGTCTGTTTTAGACGTCGAATGATAAAAGATTTAACAAAGCCCTGAATGTCGATGAGCTTACCTTAGTTAAAATGTGTCATTAAATTTTTTGGCCTCTGCTTCAACAATTTTCATAATATTCTCACGTAACCATCTTAAGCCTAAATCCCGATCATTACGTTGATGCCAAATCATCGAAATAGGTGCAGGTGAAATTTGGAAAGGCGGCGGGGTAATATATAAATTTTTAGCATTTATCGTATGTGCAATAATTGGCCGAGGGATGATGGTAATTAATTCGCTGTTGGTGAGCATTTTTGGAATACAGGAAAAATGATTCACAGTACAAGCGATCCGTCGCTTTAAGCCTTGTTTTGCTAAGATTTCATCGACTGCCCCCGACGCTTCTCCCGACAGTGAGACTAATAAATGATCGGCTGCAATAAAGTTATCCAAGGTTATTTCTTTACCCGCTAGCGGGTGTTGAAGGCTCATTGCACAGACGTAGTCATTATCAAATAGCTTTTTAGCAGATAGCGCGGGGTCTGAATCTGGGCTGATGTCTATAATCAGGTCTGCTTCAGCGTCTTTTAACAAACTGCTCGCATTAACGGCATAAGGTATAGCGTGAATATTAATCCCTTGGGCTTCTTGTTCAATGACTTCCCTAAGCGGCAGCCACAAAACATCCACCGCAAAATCAGTGAGAGCAATGCGAAAGGTTCGTTTGGCGGTCGTCGCATCAAACTTATATTGGTTGGCCGCTTCGGTAATTTGCTCTAATGGCGCGCCTATTTGTTGCCATAAACGATCGGCCATCGGGGTGGGTTTAATACCACGACCTTCTTTTACAAATAAGGGGTCATTCCAGGCATGACGCATGCGAGCGACTGCATTTGAAACAGAAGGCTGAGTCATAGCGAGTTGCTCGGCTGCGGCGGTGATCGAGTGTTCACGCATAATCGCGTCGAAGATCACGAATAAGTTTAAGTCTACTTGCTTCATGGCAGAGTCTTTAAGGAGTGAGTGGTGTTATTTATCATTAACAATATTGATAGTCTATATCAATGAATAGCATCTAATCTATCAATTATTCAATATGTATCCAGCATGGCAGAATGCCTTTAAATCTACTGTCTATTGCTCATAAAGCAGATAGACAGACATCTCTACTCTTAAAGGGACTCATTATGAAAGTGATAATTACCAAGCGTGGCGCGCCCTCCGTGTTATCAGTCGTTAAAGCAGATAAACCCACACCAAAGACAAATGAAGTCTGTATTAAAGTCAGTGCAGCAGGGGTGGCTTTTGCCGATACCTTATTACGAGAAGGTGCTTACCCAGGCTTTAAAGCGAAGGGCACCACACCCGGTTATGATGTGGTTGGTAGGGTTGAATCGACTGGCTCAGAGGTTCAAAACTTTAAGGTGGGTGATAAAGTTGTCGCGTTGACGGAAGTTGGTGGTTATGCCCATTTTTGTACCGCTCAAGAACATAGAGTGGCGCATTGTCCTGAAGGCTTAGATGATGTTGAAACCGTGGCGATGGTATTAAATTATGTGACGGCGTATCAGATGCTAACGCATGTCACGCGAGTTAAAACGGGTGATACCATTTTGATACATGGGGCCGCTGGAGGAGTCGGAACGGCACTCATTCAGCTTTGCCAAACTATCGGTGATATTAAAATATATGGTACCGCTTCCAAGAAAAAACATGTGACTTTAATTGAAATGGGGGTGACACCGATTGATTATCGTCACGAAAACTTTGTCGAGGTGATGAAGCAGCATCAGCCCCAAGGGGTCGATGTGGTTTTTGATGCGGTGGGTGGAAAGAATTGGAAGCAGTCTTACCGCACCCTTAGAGCAGGGGGGATGTTAACGGCTTATGGCTTTTCATCGATTACTAAAAATGGTCGTTTTCACTTGCCTTCAGCCATAAAAAGTCTAGCTAATGCGCCTTTTCCGGGGTTGTTGAGCGTATTAAATGATACCAAATCCGTGATGGGGTATAACATTCGGGCCTTTACCAGCAACCGTCCTGAAGCGTTTCAGCATGATATCTCGGTGTTGTTGGCGATGTTAAAGGCAGAACAAGTGAAGCCTATTATTGGAAAGGTATTGCCTTTATCTCAAGCCCAAGAAGCACATGAATTGCTGGCGTTGAGCGCGGTTGAAGGCAAAATTGTACTGCAAGTGAGTGCCTGAAGTCGGGTAATGTGTTTTGTCGTGTTACACTCTGATTTTTTAACGAGCATGATGACACCTTATGAAACTAGAAGACCTGATTAATAAAACCTGTTTAATTGGCCTAAGCTACTTTGAAATCGACGGAGAGCTGATTAAACAGTCTCAGTTAGCAGGGGTCGTGGTATCGGTTGATGAGGAAGAAGGCATTAGCGTGCAATTAGATAAGAATAACGATAAAGCAATTTTCATGTTGCCACCTTCCTTGAAAGCTTGGTTTATTGCGCCAGCAGGTCATTATAAAAATGCAGAGTGTAATATTGATATTGAAAACCCAGACTACTTTGTGACCTGGGATATCAATAAAACAAAAGAGTCGACACCCGAAGGTGAGCACGAATGGTGGGGCTGGGAGCCTCGTGTAATGCCGCCGACAGTTAACTAAATAACAAGCGAACGAATTCACCGCTTAGGTTATCTTCAAGGTATGTGTTCATGAGTATTAAGCAGTTAAAATATCAGCGCTTGCTCGCGATGATTTTTGCCGGTGCTTCGCTGGGTATTGTTTATTTTTGGTGGCAATTTTTTAGTGGTGAGTTGTTTTTAATTGAAGACCTCAAACCATTGATCAAAAATTTTGACGGTTATTATGACTGGGAAAAAAGCTTTGTCGTACCCGATAGCCTATTAGCATTGGGTTTAATGATTTCTGCATTCTTACTTTGGTTTGACTTGGGTGAAAACCGAAGGCCTATTTTAGCGGCCGCCTCATCAGGAGCGGCACTCTTTTTAGGCGTTCTCGACTTAAGCTATGGCTTTTCAACCGGGCTGTATGCCATCGCGCATCCCTATGCTAATGAAGTACTGAGTTCTGGTTTATCGATTACGGCGGTCGGTGTTGTTGGTTTGAGTATTTTATTGTTGCAAAAGTAAGCTTCTTTACGGCCAGAATCTATTCTTTTTCTTTTATACTCGAGTTTGGCTTTAAGATATAAAATCCGGCTTAAAGCATGACCGGAATGGCAGTGATTAGCTGTCATGCATCGGCATCAAAAGCCTGCATTTTTATCACGACTTTTAGAATGTCAGGATACGTAACGATACCTGATAAAAAGCCATTTTCAGTCACCGCAACGCCATCTAAATCATGCTCTAATAACGCAGGCACTAGGTCTTTAATGAGTGCATCAGGGCTGGTAGAAATAAGAGGCTGAATACAGAAAGTATCAAGCGATAGCTGTTCTCGCTGCTCTCTGGTTTGTGAGTCGATCGTGGAATTCATTAAAATAGGCAGAATGTGTTTTTCAGACAACATGCCATTAAGCAAACCCTCTATATCAAGAATCGGAAGATGATGAATTTCATACTTTTGCATCAAACTCCAAGCTTCCCCTAATGTTTGCGTTTTTTGTATTGTGAATACGGGATTGCTCATAATATCCCTGACCTTCCCAAAATTCAGTTGGCTACCTGTTTGCGTGTCTCGATAAGCTTGGGCAGCTTGTTGTTGATGGGAGTGTTCTTGATTATTGTGTTGTTCTTGAACTTCACCTTGTGCCGTTTTAGCCAGTACATCACTAAAGTCAGATTCATTTTTCGAATGAGCGGGTTTAGTACTATTGAGTTCATCGGTGGGTAAAATTTCACGCACCCGAAATTTTCTACTGAGAGGCTTTAAAGGCTCCGGGCCTGCATTGTTGATATAAAATAACGTCATCGTGTCTCCCTGAACCACCTGCTAGTTTCACGTATTATCAGTGGCTTATATAATAGTAAATCGGCCGTTGTTCGATATCAATGAACATTATTTTTGGGTGGGCTAGTCTGAGTTTGGTATAAATCAATACGAAGCATCGTTAAATGACTGCATAACGGGATAAAATTGAAAAGCTCACTCTTCGGTTCTAAAGTGCTTTTTTCGAGAAAACGGCTAAATACTTTTTACTTCAAATGGTCTAAATGACTAACGGCATCTTTAAGCTGTTCATTTAGTTCTTCATGTTTCAATATCATCTTTTCACTATCAAAATTATCATAAAAGCTGGGGATAGCGAGGTTCGATTTAACAATACCGCTGAAATGAGGTGCGGATTGTACCGCTGCGGCTAACACTGTGGCGCCTCCCCTAGAGCCCGGTGAAGTAGATAAAAGAACCATGGGTTTATTCTGGAAAACCTTAGGTTCGATACGAGAGCACCAATCGAAAATGTTTTTATAAGCCACGGTATACGAACCATTATGTTCAGCAAAGGAAATGAGAATGCCGCTGCTTTCAGCTATTTTAGCTAGGAAATCTTTGGCTAGCTTTGGATGGCCAATTTCTTCTTCCTTGTCCTGGCCATATAAGGGTAATTCATAATCATTTAGGTCGAGTAGTTCAACTTCAGCGTTTTTCAATAAACTGGCTGAATATTCAACCAATTGCTTGTTCACTGATTTTTTGTGATTAGTAGCCGCAAATGCAAGAATTTTCATATGTTTCACCTGTATGTTGAAATTTAAGGACTCATGCGTGCCCAAAAGAGTATCTGGCTCTTTAAGCTAAATCTTCAAAAATGCGAATGGACTTAAATGCTATATTAAAACCCGTGCTCGTCCAAAATGTCATCATAAAAACCATTGTTCATAATCTCTTCAAGGCCATCATTAAAATCATTTATTATTTTGTGTGCACTGTTTATTTTTTTTGAAATAACGAGGTGTTGTTGTCTAATTTCCAAAGGAGGCTCCATAAATTCGAACTTATTATTTTTCATGGAGAACCTTTTTTTAAAAAGGTAGTTCCCCTGAATCTTGTCAATGATTGCTAAATCAACTCTTCCTTGAACTAGTTTTGTGATCAGTTTTTCATCGGTATAAAGCCTAAGACCCTTTAATTCAGCCGCCATAAATTCAGGTGAATAGGCATACCCTAAAACCGAGCCAATGATGTATGGTTTTAAATCCCGATAAGTTTCAAAAGTAATTTCTCTATCTGATCGTTTATATACACCGATTGTATTATGCGGTGGTATTGGATCTGAGAAAACAAACCATTTTTCTCTTTCTTCCGTATGCCAGAGTGTATACATTCCATCAGAATCACCACTCTCGGCCATGGCCTTAGACCTCAGCCATGGGAAGAATTCTACTTTGATTTTATAGCCCATTTTTTCAAACGCTGCTTTTATAACCTCAGTTATAAAACCATTATTCTTTAGTTCTTGACCATAATAGGGAGGATATTCAGTCGATGTTAAAAATATTTCTTTTTCGGAGGTATGTCCCGGAGAGGAAAATAAAATTGTAGTGAATAGCACGAGAATTAAAATCTTATACAACATTTTAGCCCCCTAGCATAAAACTAGAATTCTAGCCTGACGACAGCGCCCATAGAAAGAAACTGTTTAGCAAAGTATACGCCCCTTTTATCGAAAATAAATATACTTATATTCCCAGGATAAAAGTAATGTGAGGTCTATTTTAGGTCATACCAAATTCCGGTAAAGACCAATACGAGTATGCGCGGAATTATTTTTTAATATATAGGTGTTCAAACGTTATCAACCAACAAACCTCTGATAACCTTATATCACGCCCTTTGTAGGGACTAGTGTTATAGGAATGGTCGAATATCAATATTCAATTGCCGGGCATCAAGGGTAGAAATTATGTCAACGTTAATATTCTTATCTGCTAAATTCAGGAGATAAGGTTCAACCTGATTTTGCTGGCGGGTATTATAAAATACTCGTACCCTTGGTTGTTTAGGCCCTCTTCTATTTGCTTCGATCACGACGGCCGCTCGCTCGTTTGACAGTTCTACCAATGTGCCTACAGGGTAGGCAGAAAGGCAACGGATAAAGTCATAGACCAACTCTTTATCGAGATGGAAAACGCTCCACTCAACTAACTTTTTTAGGGCTTTGTTGGGTGCCATACCTTTATGATAAACCCGATCTGCTGTGATCGCATCGTAAACATCACAAATGGCCGCCATGCGTCCCCATTGACTAATTTCGTTTTCTTTTAAATTCATTGGATAACCGCTTCCATCCAATCGTTCATGGTGTAACCGGCAAATAGACCTTGTGACATCTGAAAGCCCTTCGGTCACTTCTAAAATCTGCGAACCATAGGTGACATGACGCTTCATTTCCTCCCATTCCGAAACTTCAAGCTTACCAGGTTTATGCAAAATTTCATCGGGTACCAGAACTTTGCCTATATCATGTAGTAAGGCCCCCGCCACTAATTGTTGTGTCAATTCCGGTGGTACTCGCTTTGCTCGGCAAAATACCCCCATCAAAATCCCCACATTGACGGAATGCTCGAGCAAATACTCATCTTTTGAGCGAATATGCGACATACAAAGCAGAGCACTCTCATTAGCATTAAGCGCGAGAACCATTTCTTCAGCTGTTGAGTCAACAACAGCAATGTCTAAACCTTTACCATTTCGAACATCATCAAGTACATCATTAACCATTGATTTCGCTTGGTGGAAGGTTTTCTCAGCATGTTCACGTTTTTTATCACGTGAAGTGTATTTATCTTTTACACCACTGGCTCCACTTTGAGTGCTAAGTGAGTTGAACTGCTCCGCTTGCAATTGCTTCGCAGCATCGGCGGTTTCATAAGTGTCGCAATCTAACCCTTTGTTTGTATCTATATAGATTTGACTGATGCCCAAAGCCTTGATCTTATCAACTGTTGATTGAAGCTTAATAACTCCTTTGCGAGAAGCGTTTTGGGAAGGTACCCATTGGTTATTTAGGTCTGCCACATACATACCTGGAATTAAGTGTTCTATGCTAATTTTTTTAATCATTTTCGGCCCTATTTATTGTCCTACCTAGCAAATTTTGTATCCTCTGCATCAGATGTGGCCGAACTTCAAGCTAGGAAATTTGATCCGCTATAGCAAATCATTAACCACGTTATTAGCATCTTAAACTTTGTAGCTTCGGAGCATATGGACCATGTTTAAATGAGAACAAATAAAGTATAGGCAAGTATTGAATGCCTGCTTACAATATTAGGACGGATTTCAGTCGTAACTTAAGGCGATTTACAAAGTATTGAGCCGCTTAGAATTAAATAAAGAAATCAAATTAGATTGATTACCCAGGGTAGAGCACTTTGGCTGGTTAAAAATATTAGTATTGATGGTTTTTTAAATACGAGTTTACGGAAGAGCACTATAAAATTGGAGCAACCAGCGGATATGTAGATCTAATAAGTAGCTGAATATTGAGGCTGAAGAAGTGAATTCACAGCGGAGTCATCTTAGTTAATTAGTGTTAGAGCTTATTAACGGTTTTGTCGGTATAGGAGAAATATACGATATTATCATCCAGAAAGGTCCCGAAGAATTTAGCGCTAGTCTAAACTCAAAGCCGCAATATTGAATTGTCCATAACGAGGTTTATTCGCTTGCTTTTCAAGCGCTACAATCGTTTCAAACGATGCATCGACATAAGCTTTGTTGTATAGGTAATACAAAGTTTTCTGCACTACGCCACCAGGCATGGTAAAGCTCAACAACTCTATTTCCGTTTTACCATTTGCTAGCTTAGTAAATTGCCAATAGCCTGCCATCAGCGGAAATCGAACGAGGCGTAAATCTTCTTTCGGGCCGTCTTTATCCACGGTTTGGAAAGTAATACGTACGCGATTTTTAGATTCGTCATATTCTGGAGTATATAAAGTCACGGCATCACGGTCATAAGCGCCAACAAAATTATAATTCGTGTAGACATACACCTTTTCAGGTTCTTCTTCCTGCAATATACGCTCAGACCGAGAAACACTGACCGCCCACTCGGTAAATTTGTTCACATCCATAATCACTGCGGTGAGCGATTCTAAAGATTCATCACTGGTTGCCACGAATTTACACTGGTTGATTTTACTTTTATGCTGCCGACATTCAGCGCTAATGCGCGCATCGTCTCCCGTTGCCTCCCAGTCTGATAGCCAATTTGGAGAGGTGTGATTCTCTAACTCAGAAAATACTGGAGGCGACAGAAAAGTGCACACAATAAAAAGAAATAAAGCGATGTGTGGGGTATAGGTCTTATCCATTGTTCTCATATTTATTTCCGGTCAAAGCATTCGCAAGGTAGGCTATATTAATGACTAATCTTTACAATGTAAATTTGTTTGTATGTTTTTCTCAGAAGGCTAGCGAAAGTGTATTCGTTTTAATGTACTTGCTTGTCCTAACAGGGGGGAGTTAAACACAGTCACTTTAAAAGACTAACATTGTAAGCCTTTGGGGAATTAATAAATTTATGTCTACTTTGAGCATGAATGTCACTGCTAAAGTCGTTACATGATGCATATTAAGCAAGAATATAGAGGCTGAGTTGATTTATTATTTGGTATTGATAACAACGGTATTATTAATGCTGAAAAAGCCGTGCTTGAATCATTGGCGGTTACAGATTTAATATGCACCAATTGGTAGCGTAATGATTTAACAAGTTAGCTGCCATGGCGGCAAAGAATACGTGGCTGCCACGTTATATATCAAAGGAAAATAGAGAATGAATAAAACAAAATTTACGGTTTCGACATGTTTACTTGCTTTAGCTTCAAGCATGCCTTTACTTGCAGCGGAGCAATCCAGCACAGAGACAGACGAGCGTAACTGGGAAGCCGCAGCAGAGTTAGGGTATGTTAAAACCAGCGGAAACTCAGAAACAAAAAATTTGAATGCAAAATTTGATGCGTCTATCGCTTATTCCTCATGGAAGCATTCTTTGCATCTAGAGACGCTTAACAGTTCATCCGATGATGTACGTTCTGCTGAAAAATATCTGGCTGAAGGACAATCAGATTATTTCATCAATGACCGAGCTTATGCTTTAGGTGTCGTCACTTGGGAAAAAGATAAATTTGATGGCTTCGACTATCAAACATCTGTTGCGTTGGGTGCCGGTTACAAAGTTATTAACGAAGCGGATATGGGCTTAAGTTTTGAAATCGCACCGGGTTATCGTGTTAGCGAGTTTGAAGCAGGCTACAATGAAGAAGATACGATTCTGCGGGTCGCAGAAAGCTTCACTTGGAAAGTTAGTGAAACTGCTACGTTGGATCAGACGCTCAGCACGGAAGCGGGTGACAGCAATACCGTTACACGATTTGGCGCGGCACTAACCAGTCAAGTCGCTGGAGACCTTTCGATGAAAGTCGGTTATTACATTAAACACAACTCTGATGTCGCCGATGATACGGATAAGACCGACCGTGAAACGGCGGTCACCTTAGTTTATAAAATTTAAACTTTATAAAATCTGTTCAGTACGCTGGTGCTTTAAAAGTGCTGGCGTACTATTTATAAGTAGGCATGCGCATTCCTACTTGTTTTCGTTCAGGGGCCTCCTAAATGGGCTTGTTCGCGACGCTATTCAATGCCTTTACTCTTAAGGTCGTTAGATTCATGAGCACGAAGTGTGTGCTTTATACCCTTTCAATTTATTCCCCCTATTGATAGCAAGAGACCGATAGTGATTAAATTAATGAATGTATGAAGTTGGCTTCGCAGTCGGTTTGATATTTATTGAACGAATTATCAAGGATCTACTTAAATGAAATGGCCCCTTAGTTTTTCTCGTGTTCCTGCGGTACTACTTTACCTATTAGGCTTGCTTGCGGTCATCGCGACCCTGTATGCGCTAGTTGTCGGCTTGCGTTTGGTGCCACCAGACCATGTACGTATGGCTGCAGGCGTTAAGGGCAGTGCTTATTATCAGTTTGCAGAGCAGTATCAAACAGTACTAGCAGAAGATGGCATTCAACTAGACATTATTGAAACAGCAGGCTCACAAGATAACCGTGAACTGATGGATGATTCGGACAGTGGCTTAGATATCGCTCTGATTCAGGGAGGCATTGCGACTAAAAACTTGAGCCTAAATGCTCTTGCGGCAGTATTTCCTGAACCCCTACTTGTTTTTGCTCGGGTAGACGCGGGTCTGGAAGGTAATCCTTTTTCTTGGACTGGAAAACGAGTGGCGCTAGGTGCCGAAGGCAGTGGCACCAGAGCGGTGGTTAAACAACTAGCGACACTAACCCGTGCCCCCATTCTGGCAACGCAAGATAAGAGTTCTGAAAATCTTGTGGGTGGCAAGGTGGCAGCAGATGCTTTGCTTGCAGGCCGACTAGACCTAGCTTTCTTTGTGGCTCCCTTAACGGCCCCTTACCTTCAGGCTTTATATATTGACCCCGCGATTCAATTGCTTTCAATAGACCATAGTAAAACCCTAGCCAGCCAGTTCCCAGAAGCGCATTATGTCGAACTATTCAGTGGGGCCTTGCGTTATCAGCCACCTTACCCCGTTGAATCGGTTTCATTGGTTACTTTGGTTGCCAAGTTAGTCGCTAGGGATGACTTACATCCTGCTTTGGTGAACCGTTTGATACATGCGGTGAAGAAAATTCATGAAAAGCGGGGCGCATTGGTTATGTCAGAAGCCTTCCCGAATACCAGCTTACTTGATATGCCAGCAGACGTTTATGCCGCGAAGCTGCTCAGAGAAGGCTTCAATCCCTTGGAAAAAACGCTCCCTTATTGGGTTGTTGCGCAAATTAATCGCTTTGCACTGCTGCTCCTACCCATCATTTTTCTTTTACTACCACTTTTTAAAATATTACCCGCCTTGATCGCTTGGCGGATGCAAGCACGAGTGTATCGGTATTATGATCGTCTACATGAGATCGATATGTTGTTATCGACGGGCGAATCTTCTTTACGAGATGACAGTGAACGGAAAAAGCTGGGATTAGAGCTCGTCGAGATCGAAGCAAATCTACGTTCCGAATCTCTACCGCTTAAGTACCGAGAGATTGCGTACACCGCGGTGCAACATGTGCAGTTAGTGCGCAGTCGTCTCTGATCCTTAGTTTTATAATTTTAATCTCAGTGAGTCATATTATTCCAATATCGATAGTGCTTAAACATCGACTGTGCTTACGATTCGCCTCGAAACTGTCGACTCCATCTCAATTGCGATATACTAGCCTCATTAATACGAGTCAAAAATAGCGCCTAGCGAAGAGTCATTTAATAGCGGTTCAGGACAGATAAATGAGTGAAGATAAACAGATCCCTGTAGTACAAATTGAAAGCGGTCGTAAGTTTGTAAAGCCAAGTGGCATTACCGCGATTAAAAATGGCATTAAAGGCTCAGGTCAAAAGCAAAGCGCTGTTCAGCGTAAACCTTCATGGTTACGCATTAAAGCGCAGAGTAGTCCGCTATATAGTGAAGTCAAAAAAACCGTAAAAGAGCATCGTTTGGCAACGGTTTGTGAAGAAGCGATGTGCCCGAATATTGGTGAGTGTTGGAGTTCAGGCACGGCTACTATTATGTTGATGGGCGATGTGTGCACCCGTGCCTGTAAATTTTGTGCCGTCGATACCGGTAACCCAAAAGGGTGGTTGGACCTAGAAGAACCAGCGAATACCGCGGAATCCGTTAAACTCATGGGGCTGAAATATCTGGTACTAACCTCAGTGAATCGTGATGATTTACCTGATGGTGGCGCTCAACATTACGCCGATGTAGTGGCAAAGGTTAAAGCCGAAAACCCAAGTACGGATGTTGAAGCGCTCACGCCTGACTTTTTGGGCATATTGGACAGTATTGAAACGGTGGTAAATAGCGGTATTGCGGTGTTTGCGCAAAATGTTGAAACCGTTAAGCGCTTAACGCACCCTGTTCGTGACCCTCGCGCAAGCTACGAACAAACCTTAAATGTTTTGGCACACGCGAAAACACATAACCCTAAGGTACTCACTAAAACCAGCTTGATGCTTGGTTTAGGTGAAACAGAAGAAGAAATTTTGCAAACCATGGATGACTTACGTGAAAACAACGTTGATATCTTAACGATGGGGCAGTACTTACAACCGACCTTAAATCACTTAGCTGTAGAACGGTATGTCACGCCTGAAGAGTTTGACAAATACCGCCAGTGGGGATTGGATAAAGGTTTCTTTGAAGTCGTGTCTGGCGCCTTGGTTCGTTCAAGTTATCGTGCAGAGCAAGTACTGCAAAAAAATAATGTTGGCCTCTAAAGATAGTTAAGTGGTTCGCTCAACAGATATACATCGCCATTCCGGTTAAACACGACCGGAATGAGACGTGCTATATTGTAAGTAATACGCATTAATCACATCTCATTTTTTCTCGAAACTAACGTTAATCGGCCTGTATAACATTATGAAACGACTTGTAGTGATTGGAAATGGTATGGCGGGTATGAAAGCGGTTGATGAGCTGATATCTGCTGCGCCCGATAAGTATTCGATTACGGTGTTTGGTGCTGAGCCTTACGGGAACTATAACCGTATCATGCTATCGCCCGTATTATGCGGCGAGAAAACGATTGAAGACATCATGATCAATGATCGTCAATGGTATACCGATAATAACATTGTGCTGCATGCCGGTCAGAATAAAGAAGTCGTTGAGATTAATCGCTCTACTAAAACGGTGACCGCAAAAGATGGTACCGAAGCACCATATGACCGCTTACTGATCGCGACAGGTTCTAACCCCTTTATTTTACCGATACCCGGGCACGATCTTGAAGGCGTAATTGCCTTTCGTGATGTCTACGACGTCAATAAAATGCTGAGCTATAGTGAGCATAAAAATTATGCCGTGGTGCTAGGCGGTGGTTTGCTAGGGCTTGAAGCGGCCAACGGTTTGGTTCAACGCGGTATGCATGTTACGGTCATTCATAGTAATGAGGTATTGCTCAACCGACAATTAGATCATACCGCCGGGCACTTACTAAAACTTGAATTAGAGAAGCGTGGCGTACGGTTTAAATTACCCGCTAAAACTCAAGCGTTGGTTGATAATGGTCAGGGTCATGTTAAATCAGTTATCTTCGAAGATGGTACTCAGCTGCATTGTGATTTGTTTGTGATGGCGATTGGTGTCAGGCCCAACATGGCTTTAGCCAAAGGCGCGGGTATTTATTGTGAAAAAGGGATTGTGGTCAGTGATACTTTACAAACCTACGACCCGACTATTTATGCGGTTGGCGAATGCATTCAACATCGCGATGACACCTTTGGTTTGGTCGCACCTTTATTCGAACAAGCGAAGGTCTGTGCGAACCACTTAAGCGGCCATGGTGTCGCTGAATTTAAAACACTGCCCAGTGCGACCAAACTAAAAGTCACCGGTATTAATCTATTTTCACTCGGCGATTTTAATGGCGACGAGACCTGTGACATTATCCGTTTTAGTGACCCCTCAGCCGGTATTTATAAAAAATTAGTGATTAAGAATAAACACATTATTGGCTTAGTCTTATATGGTGCAACGAGTGATGGTGCTTGGTATCAAAGCCTGTTGGAGCAGCGTATCAATATAGAAGCGATGCGTGAGCATTTGATTTTTGGCCAGGCGTACTTTCAACAAAATTTAGTAGGAGAGCGATAACATGGCGACTCCTGTTGAACAAAAAACGCAAACACATGATCCAAGTAAATTGATCGCTAAAACGATTAAAACAACCTGTTCCTATTGTGGTGTGGGTTGCGGTATTGAAGCCGAGGTGAATGCTGAAACGCGTCATGTAGTGATCAATGGGGATGCAGCTCATCCCTCTAACTTTGGACGGCTTTGCTCTAAGGGCTCGTCTTTAGCTGAAACACTTGACCTATCCAGTCGCTTATTATCCCCGCAGCTATACGGCAGACCAACGGATTGGGAAACCGCACTTATCACTGTTGCCGATAAATTCAGCCAAGTTATCCAAGAACATGGGCCTGATGCGGTCGCATTTTATGGTTCTGGTCAGTTACTAACTGAAGACTATTATGTCGCCAATAAACTGATGAAAGGCTTTATCGGTAGTGGCAATATCGATACTAATAGTCGCCTCTGTATGTCATCGACCGTGGCAGGGCATAAACAAACCTTTGGTTCTGATATTGTGCCAGCCTGTTATGACGACTTTGAACATGCAGAGCTGATTATACTCGTCGGCTCTAATACCGCATGGTGTCACCCGATCTCTTTTCAGCGTATTAAAGCCGCGAAAGAGAAAAATCCTGCGTTAAAAGTTGTGGTGATTGACCCTCGAAAAACACCGACCTGTGATATTGCTGATTTACATATTCCGGTCAAAATAGGCAGTGACGTTGCCTTGTTTAATGGCTTATTAAGCTACCTGTATCAAGAAGATGCCTTGGATCATGCCTTTATTCGACAGCATACTGAAGGTTTTGAACAAACCATTACTGCGGCACAAAACGACGCCTTTAATGTGGCGACCGTCGCGCAACAATGTCAGGTGGCACCGCATATAATTGAGACTTTTTACCGTTGGTATAAACACACCGAGCTTACGCTGAGTTTATATAGCCAAGGGGTGAATCAGTCATCGTCGGGTACCGATAAAGTCAGTGCTATTTTACATGCTCACTTGGCGACAGGGCGTATAGGTAAACCAGGGTGTGGGCCGCTCTCGTTAACCGGTCAACCGAATGCTATGGGTGGTCGTGAGGTGGGTGGCTTAGCCAACCAACTGGCTGCGCATATGGACTTTGATGAAGAAAATATTGAGCGTGTGCAACGCTTTTGGCATAGCCAAAAAATGGCTGATAAGCCAGGTTATAGTGCAACCGAGCTCTTTGATGCCGTCGCGGAAGGAAAAGTCAAAGCGATTTGGATCATGGCCACCAATCCGGTGGTCAGTATGCCGAATGCCAATAAAGTAAAACAGGCATTAGAAAGTTGTGAATTTGTGGTGGTGTCTGACTGCGTTGCCCATACCGATACCTTGGATTTGGCGCATGTAAAACTACCTGCAGTGGGCTGGAGTGAAAAAGACGGAATGGTGACCAATTCTGAGCGTCGTATCTCTCGCCAGCGCGCATTATTAAGCCCAGCAGGTGATGCAAAGCCCGATTGGTGGATCATTACCCAGGTCGCCCGAAAGATGGGATTTCATGAGGCCTTTGATTATCAGTCCAGCGTCGATATCTTCCGAGAACATGCTCGTCTTTCCGGCTTTGAAAATGACGCTCAGCATAAGCTACGTGATTTTGATATCTCTTTACTGGCCGAGATCAGTGAAGCGGATTACAACAACTTCCAGCCGACTCAATGGCCGATTACTCAAGCACACCCTAAAGGGCTGGCACGTTTATTTGCCGAGGGTGGTTTTTTTACCACCACGAAAAAAGCACGGTTTACCCCACTCACATTTACCTTACCTAAAAATTTACCGACTAATGAATGGCCGTTGATTTTAAATACCGGCCGAATCCGCGACCAGTGGCATACCATGACACGTACTGCCTTAGCACCGCGTCTTAACCAGCATAAACCGGAACCATTTGTTGAAATCACTACCGCTGATGCGCTCAGTTTTCAACTTGCACACGATGAATTAGCACAAATTGAAAGTGCTTGGGGAAAAATGCTCGCGCGAGTTGTGGTCACCGATACGCTGCCTCAAGGTGATATCTTTGTTCCGATGCATTGGACAGGGCAGTTTAGTAGTCAGGGGCGTATGGGCGTTTTGGTCAACCCGGTGGTCGACCCGACCTCAAAACAACCCGAAAGTAAACATACGCCAGTCAAAATTAAAGCGTATGAAGCGCAATGGTACGGCTTTATTATTTCTCGACACCCCTTAATTCTGGATGGTATTGATTACACAGTGCTGGTGAAAGGCGATGG
>Ga0105350_10001144_pt1 | contig 17128 bp, 12 predicted proteins | sample EN1Hudsemesocosm_FD_83506 | JGI IMG/M metagenome (GOLD analysis project Ga0105350, IMG submission 83506) | Methane-oxidizing microbial communities from mesocosms in the Hudson Canyon - EN1E Hudson Canyon | ecosystem: Environmental > Aquatic > Marine > Cold seeps | place: Hudson Canyon... | reverse complement strand
ATTATTGACGGACTACAAAATCATCAGGAGTGGGTTGCATTTGCCATATTCCTGATTTCATTTGTTGAATCACTAGCCATCGCAGGAGTTATTGTTCCTGGCGTTACTTTGCTGTTTATGGCCGCGATGGTTGCAGGCGGCGGTACCCTATCATTAGAAGCCTCCCTTTTTTGGGCGTTTTTGGGCGCTATTGCAGGAGATGGCTTAAGCTTTGCCATTGGCCGCCGTTTTAACACATCAATTGCATCAGTATGGCCTATAAGCCGCTACCCTCGTTTACTAGACTCAGGCAAACAGTTTTTCGATAAACATGGTGGAAAAAGCATACTCATAGGCCGATTTGTAGGCCCTATTCGCCCAATACTTCCTCTTATTGCTGGCATGCTTCACATGCAGCCAAAACGCTTTTTAATATTTAACATTGTCTCTGCCATTGGCTGGGCACCGCTTTATATACTACCAGGCTACCTAGTGGGTGCATCAATATCACTAGACATTGACTTGCCCCCTCATTTTTACCCTGTATTGTTCAGTGCTCTGGGCTTACTCGCTAGCATCTACCTTTTATTCGTAAGGCTTCAGTGGGGCTTACAATATCAAAGTGGACTTTATGACCGCCTAAAACACCGAATGCTACGCTACGACATTACCCATCGTTTTTGGCGTGCACTTTCCAGTGAGCGCGCCAGTGGAGGAGAGTTCCCTCTACCCTCGCTCATTCTCACTCTAATCTCACTGGCTTTGTTTAGCATACTGGCTCTTATAGTGACCCATACCCATTGGCTGAGCAGCATTAATAATCAAACATCGCAGTTTTTTGAATTACTCAGAAACCCGTTTTATGACCCCGCTTTTATTGTGTTAACAATGTTGGGCGACCCCAGGTTTCTGTACATTTCATTTCCCATATTTGTTGCCCTCTTGTTTTTCAGAGGTTACTACGCTGCCGCTATTCATATCACTTTAGCGGGTATAGCCACATCACTAGTCACTCATGGTTTGAAAAGTTATTTTGCGATTCCAAGACCTGACCTCGTTGTAAACGGGCCGGTTTCATATGCTTTTCCCAGTGGCCACACTAGTGGAATAGTTGTTTTCTTAGGGCTTTTTTCCGCCTTTATTGCTCAGGAATTACCACAACAAAAACGCTGGATGACCTATAGTCTGTTCAGCATACCGATGCTACTAACAGGCCTTAGTCGTTTATATCTTGGGGTACACTGGTTGAGTGATGTATTGGGAGGGATATTGCTTGGTTTGATTATTTGTGGAATAACACGGGTCAGTTATAGCCGCTTCGACAGGCAGGCACTTAGTGTGGATGTATTTACGGTTATGGCGTTTTCGGTCTGGGCAATGGTTTTAGTTGCTTATATGTACTTAGGTTGGCCTGATGCTTTAGCTAATTATCAACTTCTCCCGTAGGGTACGCACCCTACAGTTAAACTTATTAAGATTCCATCAGCGATAACAGGAAGTCTATTTGCTTTAATCGCTCCAAAGGGTCAGTAAGCGCTAATAAAAACTGTTTTTCTTTTTTATCAAAAGGTAACAATTCAGTTAAGCGCCAGCCAACGTGCCTTCCGTCAAGATAATCAATATCCATATTTAAGGCTGTAACAACAGGATGCTTTGCAAGCTGCTCTAACAGTGTCGCTAATTCCAAATACTCATCTGGCAGCTCTATGTAGTCTTCTTGCATCAGATGCTCAACATCACCGCAGTACAAACCATTAAGCCCTTGAGAATAGTCCGTTACCAAGACCTTAGTTTTACCTTCTACTGTAATACCTAGCAAGCCACTCTCTAACTTTTGAAAGTCAATTAAATTCACATAAGTGCCAATACGGTAAAATTCGCACTCGCCTCCCACCTCCTCTCCTTCCTTAATTAACACCACAACAAAGCCTCGATCAGCTTTCATACACTCAGAAAGCATATCCAGGTATCGAGGCTCAAATATTTGCAACGGGATTCGCCCGTTCGGGCATAGCACCGAACTTAAAGGGAAAAGTGGTGTTTTCATAAAGTCGACTGCTTCATTAGGCTAATAGTTTATCCAGTTGAGCTATAAATCCGGCAGGAATTGCCGCACTTCTTCGTTCAGCATAGTCAAAAAAGACCACGCTCGTTTTTGCCAGGGCAATTAAATCACCCTTTTCCTCACCTTTCTGCCCTAAACGAACAATTCTATAATAAAACTGACAACTTTTACGGGAAATATCCTGCACCGCAATATCAAATCTAAGCAAATCCCCATAAAACGTTTCATTTCTATAACTTACAGCCAGATCGGCAATAACGGTTCCTACCCCATCTATATCAACTTCAGAATAACCAATAGACCTGAAAAACAAGATTCTTGCCTCATGAATCATTGTGACCATACGGTCATGTCCAAGATGGTTTCCATAATTAATATCACCAATTCGAACCGTAAGCTCAGTTGAAAAATGAGCCTTTTTCGGAAAACTAATTTCAACACGCGACATTACTTAATTCCTTACAGTAAACAATAATCTGCTAACATTATAAAAAACAAACAACTTTTAAGATGCTAGTTTATCAATGAATGAAAAAAAACTCCCTAGAGTAATTGGCTTAGCCGGTGTTGATCTCAACGAAGCCGCCGCCGCACTCAAAAATGCACGACGACTAGAGTGGCCAATGGTTTTAATGGCCATCTGGATTATCATCGAATGGTATTTACAAGCAAAAGGAGCCGTTCCTGCCAGTGTTGTCTTAACGACCGACTGGGTTATCTGGGGCTTTTTCTTATTTGAAACTACATTACTCACTTCGTTAGTAAGGGACAAGAAATATTACCTGACTGGTAACTGGGTTAACCTGGTTATTATTGTTTTTGGCTTCCCGTTATTATGGGAAGAATTCCCAGCAGCAGGCGTATTACGAGCGCTTCGCCTTATAGTTATGGCAGGTATTCTTATACATATTTCAGGTACTGCCAGACGTATTCTGGCACGAAACCACCTTGGCACAACGCTTTTTGTCGGTTTTATCATCACCGTAATGTCTGGTTTTTTAATTGCAGGCCTTGACCCTGCCATAGAAAGCCCATGGGATGGTATCTGGTGGGCCTGGGTAACGGTCACTACTGTGGGCTATGGTGATGTAGTGCCGGAAAGTACAGAAGGCAGATTGTTCGGTTCTTTTCTTATTTTAATGGGCATAGGTATTTTCTCTATGCTCACCGCCAGCTTTTCCGCCTTTTTTGTCTCGCGTGATGAAAAAATCGTAGTACAACGAGAGCAGCAAATTTTGGCAAAACTAGAGCTCATGGAAATGAAAATGCATCATATGGAGAAAGGGATTAATTACCTGACTAAAGCCCAACAAAATGCTGATAAAAATCAATCCAATTGAAAGTCTGGCCCTAATACCTGTTGAATCTCTTCAATCTTATGACGGGCTTCAACCATGACTTTTAAGCTTCTCTCAGGTGTTAAGCCACCATTGGCAAGTTTCCTAAAGGCTGGCACCTGGTTGAACGGGGGTAAATCATTACGCTTTGGACAACCAATAAGCGCGTGCATTTGGGCCACAATAATAATATCCGTATAACCCGCTTCATCACGCCCGGTATCGAAGGTCCATTCTTCTGCCTTTGATACGACCTCTATCAAATCTTGAGGGAAACCCCAATGCTCAAGAATAGTGCAACCTATCTCTCCTCTGAGCTCATCTATCGCCTCTCTTAGAGCCGTTTCATCAGCATATAAATCAGGAAAGTTCTCAGCATAAGTTATAACAGGAATAGCCCCTACGTCGTGAATCAAGCCTGCTAACATCGCATGATCTTTATTCAGCCCAGGCGTCAACTCTGCCAATACATAGGCAATAGATGCCACTTGACGAGAGTGATCCCACAATTCGGCCATCGCCTTTTTCAATTCTGGCTTCTTGCTTCTAAAAAGCTCTCTCATAGCAAAAACAGTCACTAGCTGCTGGGTAGTCTGAATCCCCAGTCGAATAACGGCATCACGACACGATGTCACTTCATTAAACCCTCTGTACAGCGGGCTATTACAAGATTTAATCAGCTTAACGGTCATTGCAGGGTCTGCATTCACTACCTTTGCAATATCTTCAGCGGAGGTTTCGTCTTTGTCGGCTATTTGTCTAATGCGGTAGGCTACGTCAGGTAAACTAGGCAGGGTAAAATTATTAGATTTGAGGTCATGATAAAAGCTCATCAGCACATTATAGGTACCTTCCGAGCCATCAACACTGCCATCATCAACATCAAAAGCCACATCAATATCGACATTCACTACAGGGGCTTCTTTAAGCAGGCTGTTAAGAACATCTTGTTCAATCACCAAAAACTCAACATCAGTCAGCGCTTTAACGTTATATTGCCGAGGTTGAAGGTGTGCGATAGCAGCACTTGCATTTTCACTACCCGCTTCAATTTCTCTGGTTCTGCCATCAGGCGCTTCAAGTTCAATTTTTCCACTTAGCAGAAAATACTCATGATGATCACTACTGCCACGCTCAAACACAATCTTTCGTTTTTTGAACGTAGCAAAATGTGCTTTATGTGATAACAGGATTCTCTGATTTTCAGATAAGCGATCAATAGGGCGGAAGTTTTTTAGCATCTCTGCATTGAGCTGAATCGTGACTTGCATTAACAGAACCTATTTCCTTGATGAGGTGGAGGTTACTCCTGCTAAAAGTCTAACAGGTATTGCTTTGAATGCACTAAAGAATTCAAAGAACTCGCATAGAGAGTATTAATTCCGCTCAATATCTCTGGTATGCTTACTTCATCACTGTACTTACTATGTTTATAAGGACGTTTATAACGACGTTTATAACGACGCTCAGGAATAAAACTAATGCCTACATACCGCTCCAAAACATCTACCGCAGGCCGCAACATGGCTGGCGCTCGTGCCCTATGGCGTGCTACAGGAATGAAAGACGAAGACTTCAAAAAACCGATCATTGCGGTTGCGAACTCATTTACACAATTTGTTCCCGGGCACGTGCATTTAAAAGATTTAGGGCAGCTGGTGTGTAGAGAAATTGAAAAAGCAGGCGGTGTTGCGAAAGAATTTGACACCATAGCCATTGATGACGGTATCGCAATGGGGCATGACGGCATGTTATACAGCCTGCCTTCTCGTGACTTAATTGCAGACTCTGTTGAGTATATGGTTAACGGTCATTGTGCTGATGCACTGGTATGCATATCAAATTGCGACAAAATCACACCAGGAATGGTAAATGCCGCTCTACGCCTGAATATTCCAACGATTTTCGTTTCTGGCGGCCCAATGGAAGCGGGTAAAACCAAGCTAGCTGATCATAAACTTGATTTGGTCGACGCCATGGTTATCGCTGCAGACCCTGATGCCAGCGATGAGTTAGTTGAAGAATACGAACGTAGTGCTTGCCCTACCTGTGGTTCTTGTTCAGGTATGTTTACCGCCAACTCAATGAACTGCCTTACAGAAGCAATAGGCCTTTCATTGCCAGGCAACGGGACTGTACTAGCCACTCACTCAGACAGAGAACAGCTATTTCTTGATGCTGCCAGACATATCGTAAGTATTACTCGCCGTTATTACGAAGAAGATGATGAATCTGTATTGCCTCGCTCTATTGCCAGCCGTAAAGCATTCGAAAATGCCATGACGCTTGATATTGCAATGGGTGGCTCAACTAACACCATTTTGCACTTACTGGCTGCCGCTCAGGAAGCTGGCGTAGATTACAATCTAAAAGATATGAATGCGCTTTCTCATAAAGTACCTCAACTTTGTAAGGTAGCACCGAATTCACCCGACTATCATATGGAAGACGTGCACCGCGCAGGCGGAATCATGGGAATTCTAGGTGAATTGGATCGCGCAGGACTCATTCACACCGACCTACCCACCGTTCATGCCAGAACAATGAAAGAAGCATTAGATAAATGGGATATCATGCGTAACAATGACCCGGCTATTGCGGAATTCTATAAAGCAGGCCCTGCAGGTGTTCCATCACAAGTAGCATTTAGCCAAAGTACGCGCTGGCCGACACTAGATGGAGACAGAGAAACGGGCTGTATTCGCTCAAAAGAAAATGCTTACTCACAAGAAGGTGGCTTAGCCGTACTTTACGGCAACATTGCGGAAGATGGCTGTGTAGTAAAAACCGCGGGCGTTGATGACTCCATTTTGTTATTCAAAGGTAAAGCCAGAATCTTTGAAAGTCAGGATGCGACGGTGGCAGCAATACTCGCTGACGAAGTAAAAGAAGGTGATGTTGTTGTTATCCGCTATGAAGGTCCGAAAGGTGGACCGGGCATGCAGGAAATGCTCTACCCAACCAGCTATCTTAAATCCAAGGGCCTAGGAAAGGCCTGCGCCCTGCTTACCGATGGTCGATTTTCTGGTGGTACATCAGGCCTTTCAATTGGCCATGCATCCCCCGAAGCCGCATCAGGTGGTGCCATTGGTTTAATAGAAGAAGGTGACGGTATCACAATTGATATTCCAAACCGCACCATCAACGTTAATATCAGTGACGAAGAACTAGCGGCTCGAAGGGTTGCAATGGATGCTAAAGGTAAAGAGGGCTGGAAGCCAGTATTGCCTCGTAAGCGCAAGGTATCTGCCGCGCTTAAGGCTTATGCAATGCTAGTGACCAGTGCGGATAAGGGTGCAGTTAGAAACTTGGATATGCTGGACTAATCCACATCGTTCACAGAACATGTTAGCCGTAGGGTGCGCCATGCGCACCCTACGGCTACTATCTACTTACGCTCATAAGCAATAAAACTATAATCATAAGGGTTCGGGTCTTCTGCCTTATAATCCTCTCTAGCTACCTCACGCCACTGCCCCCAGTCAACTTCAGTAAACCAAGCATCACCCTCAACCTCAGCATGAACTTTCGTCAAATAAATTCGGTCGACCATATCCAATGAAGTCTGATAAATCTGGTCGCCACCAATGATCATCACTTCATCTATACCATCAATTAATGCCGTAGCTTCTGCTTTAGCAAACGCCTCATCCAGACTATGTACAACCGTTACGCCTTGGTGCTGCCAATCAGCATTCCGCGTAATAACAATATTCAAGCGACCAGGTAATGGCTTACCAATCGACTCAAAGGTCTTACGCCCCATAATAATGGGCTTTCCCATGGTCACTGACTTAAAATACTTAAGGTCATTAGGCAAATACCAGGGAAGCTTGTTATTCCTGCCGATCACTCGATTCTCTGCCATCGCAACGATAATTGATTTTTTCATAACCCAAACAAACCTCATGTACAGTAATTTTCATATCTAATAACATTTTACGTTATCAGCGACCTTAAGAAACCTCGCATATCCAAAAAACAGGTCTACTCTTAAATAAAATCAAAAAAAAATGATAATATCAAAGGGAATTGGGCTAATTTATTCGCCTGACTCTCTTTAGCTCGGGAGCCAGGAAACATGAAAGTCAACATGCCGGTTACGGATAACGAGGTTAACTTTGCAGAAGAAGACACCCTCGTTTCAATAACCGACCTCAAAGGTAGCATCACCTACGTAAACCAAGAATTCATCGATATCAGTGGGTTCAGTGAAGATGAGCTTATTGGAAAGAATCACAACATGGTTCGCCACCCAGATATGCCCCCCGCAGCATTTCAAGATTTATGGGACACACTGAAAGCAGGAAAACCCTGGGTTCAAATGGTTAAAAACCGTTGTAAAAATGGTGACTATTACTGGGTTAAAGCCAATGTTACGCCTGTATGGAAAGACGGTAATATTGTTGAATACATGTCAGTTAGAGCGATGCCTACCCGTGAAGAAATTACCGCCGCTCAAGGTGCACTTCAACTTATTAAAGATGGCAAGCTGAAGCTGGTTAATGGTAACCCGGTTAAAACAGGGCTATCAACGTTAATGAACAAACTGGGCAGTATCAAGCTAAAGCAACAGTTTATGACTGTTGGTATTATTTTCACTCTTTTGGTAATGGCCATTGGCGTTCAACTTAACATTCAAAAGGAAAATGTTGATTTTTCAGTAAAAGAACTCACTGGTGTTGAGTATGTTCTCCCTATCCGTCAACTGCTCGAACAGATTCCCCAGCATAGGGGAATGAGTGGGGCTTACCTTAATGGTGCCACCCAATTTGAAAGCAAGATTTTACAACTCCGTGAAAAGATTGATAAATCCTTTGAGGTAGCATTTGAGACAGATAAGCGAATAGGCGGAACATTAGAGACATCGAATGACCTTAAAGAAATCTATGATGACTGGAAGTCACTTAAATCACTGGCATTTTCTCTAACAGCATCTCAGAGCTTCACTCGTCATACAGAGCTAGTTCAAAAAGTCATAAATCTGATCATTCATGCAGGAGATACCTCCAACCTAGTTCTCGACCCAGACTTAGATAGCTTTTACAACATGGACCTTGTAATCAATAAAATCCCTCAACTGGTTGAATACATGGGCCAAGCGCGGGCGATGGGCTCAGGCTCTGTTGCCCGAGGCGGTGTAAATACGCCAGAGCAAGAACGAGTATTAATAGAGCTTTCCGTCGCATTAGATATTGCACAGAAAGGCGTTAATACGGCTTATAATAGCGGGGCAGCTTCAAGCGAAGAAGTATCAGATATACTGGGTGCTCAAGCAGCCAAAGCAGAAGCAGCGGTAAGCAAATATGTTCAGTCCGTTAGTAAGGTTCGTGATGGAAAATTCACCGGTGACTCACAGACATTTTTTGCTGAAAGCTCTGCAGCTATTGGGGAATCATTTAAACTTTATGACCTATCAATCGAGTTACTTGATACCTTACTTGAAAGGCGTACAACCAACCTCTCATTCACCTTTTATACCATTACATCACTCACCGCTATAGCCATTTTGTTAGTTGCATTAATTGGAATATCAATAAGTCGTAATATACTGCGCACCATTAATGCAAGCCTAAGTAACTTCGCGTCTATCAGTAGTGGTGATTACAAACAAACCCTTGATATGAAGGGAAACAATGAACTTACCAGCCTAACAAGATCTATTACATCAATGCGGATAAAAATTGGCTTTGATGTTGAAGACGCCACCAAAAAAGCAGCAGCCTCAACTCGCATTAAAGAAGCACTAGATAATGTGAGTGCTAATGTCATGGTGGCAGACAAGGACCGCAATATTATTTATATGAACGAGTCGGTTATCAAAACTCTGCAGAATGCAGAGTCAGATATTCAAAAAGATCTACCCGACTTTAATGTTGCTACATTAATGGGTACGTCAATTGATACCTTCCATAAAAACCCGGCTCACCAGAAGCAATTACTGGAGAAGCTAACATCTACTCATGAAGTGGCATTAATAATCGGGGGGCGAAGCATGGACCTTTCCGTCAGCCCCGTAACCAATGAGCAAGGAACTCGACTAGGGACTGTCGTCGAGTGGAAAGACCGTACCATTGAAGTCGCCATTGAAAAAGAGATTGATGACATTGTCGAGGCGGCCTCCAGAGGTGATCTGTCTAAACGAGTATTAATGGAGGGGAAGGAAGGGTTCTTCGAGAAACTTAGTATAGGCCTCAACCAGTTACTTGAAAGCTCATCATCCTTTGTATCCGATGTAGGCCTGCTATTTTCAAGCCTTTCTGAGGGTGATTTAACCCAACCTATCAAAAATGACTACCAGGGTGACTTCGATAGAATAAAAGTTGATGCGAATAACACGCTCAATAAACTCACAGAAATCATGACCCAAATAAGGGAAGCGGCAAACACCGTTCATACGGCAGCAAATGAGATCGCACAAGGCAATACAGATCTAAGTCAGCGAACGGAAGAACAAGCCAGCTCACTGGAAGAAACCGCATCCAGCATGGAGGAAATCACTGCGACAGTTAAGCAAAGCTCCGACAACTCCAGCGAAGCCAACCAACTTGCATCAGAAGCCAAAAACAAAGCCCAACAAGGTGGCGAGACGGTACATGAAGCCGTTGACGCAATGAAAGAAATACTCACATCGAGCAACCAAATTAATGACATTATCGGTGTTATTGATGAAATTGCCTTCCAAACCAACCTTCTGGCATTAAACGCAGCGGTTGAAGCAGCAAGAGCCGGCGAGCAAGGTCGAGGCTTTGCGGTGGTTGCAGGCGAAGTACGTAACCTGTCTAAGCGCTCAGCTGATGCAGCGAAAGAAATTAAAGACTTAATCAGAGACAGCGTAGTGAAAGTGGAAACAGGCTCGACTCTGGTTAATGAGTCTGGCGATACACTAGGCTCCATTGTTCATGCAGTAGACCGCGTTGCAGGTATGATAGCGGAGGTTAATAATGCTGCGGCAGAACAAACGTCAGGCATAGAACAAATAAACCAGGCCGTTGCACAGATGGACGAAATGACGCAACAGAATGCGGCCTTGGTTGAAGAAGCTTCTGCAGCCAGTGAAGCCATGTCAGAGCAAGCATCTAGCATGAACAGACTCATAGGTTTCTTTAAAATAGGCAACTATACAGCAGCCCCTAACACGGGAGTAGCGCAAGCACCTGAGTCAATTCAGACTTACCAACCTAAAAACACTGAAACAGCGAATGCTGGAGGCGGAAATGCAGCCTCGTTCTCTAACAAGGATGACTGGGAAGACTTTTAGCCTTATTTAAAAACAAAGCAACAATAAACAGAAATTAAGAGGTAGCCATACGGCTACCTTTTTAAGTATCCGCCCCTATTAAACCTCTACCTTCACAGTGCATTATTTAATCAAATCGTCTCCTAGCGCTTTAAAAAAATACAGCTATCATTAATTAAAGAGCCTTACTAGCTGATTACAGGAAATAAATTTGAGTAAGTCAGCGCACCCCACGACCTACCTATTAAGATATAGCAAAAATCTAAAACACATCGAAATTTAGATAATCAAATTGAAAAAAATAGTAATAATGGAGAAACAAGATGCAAGCAAAAGCCTCACGCCCCCAAGGGTTAAGTGCTTTTTTCAGTAAACTATCGGTAGGACAAAAACTAGCAGCAGGCTTTGGGGCAGTACTTTTGATCCTGGTGGCTTTGGTAGCATTCATTGAATACAAACTAGTGGGGCAAGATGAGCTGCAAAATAACGTAATAGAGCTCCGCGTACCCACCAATATTGCCGGTCATGATCTGGTGAACGGCGTCAACTACTCGTTGGCAGCATTGCGTGGCTATATGATTCTTGGCAAAGATAGTTTTAAACAACAACGCCAAATGGCCTGGAAAGAAATTGACAAAAACCTGACCACTATGACCAAAATGTCAAAAAACTGGACAGTGCCTGAGAATATTGAAAAATTAAAAGATCTCAAAAATACTTTTACCGAATTCAGAGTAGCCCAACAGCAGGTTGAGGATATCAGTCACAGCGCAGATGAGCAGCCGGCGATGAAAATGCTGCTCACGGAAGCAGCGCCTAGAGCAACGAAGGTTATTAAAGCCATTACAGGCATGATTAATGAGGAGAAAAATCAACCCGCTACACCAGCCAGAAAGGCCCTACTCGCCACATTTGCCGATTCCCGAGGCTCCTTCGCTATGGGCTTGGCCTCCATCCGGGCCTACCTGATTAGCGGCGATAAAAAATGGTCTGATGATTTCAATCAACGCTGGGTAGTTAATACTGACAGACTGAAAACCATTCAGGAAAACAGCCTGCTTTTAACCGCTACACAACGACAGCACTTTCAAATATACGTCAGCAACCGGGAAGAATTTGCCCCTATCCCCACTAAAATGTTCAAAATTCGCAGCTCCAGCAAGTGGAATATGGCCAATTATCTACTAGCGACTGAAGCGGCACCACGAGCGGGAAAAGCACTAAAAATTCTTGCTGACATGGTGGATAGTCAGAATAAGTTGATGGCTAGCGATGCTAAGGCGCTGCAAGAGGAAAGTACTTTTATAAAACTAATTTCTATTATTGCTACGCTAATAGCATTAACCATTGGTGGGTTTATCGCCTGGTTTATTTCAAAAGCAATCACCGGTCCCTTGATTGAGGCCATGTCCGCCTCCAAACGTATCGCAGAGGGCGACCTCTCTGGTGAAATTAAGGTGAGTTCACAGGATGAGACAGGGCAACTCCTGCTCACTATGCAGCAGATGCAACAGAAACTTACCAATGTTATCGAAAGGGATATTCAATCTATTGTTGATACCGCCGGAGCAGGTGACTTAAGCCAGCGTATCAAACTGGATGACAAAGAGGGCTTCTATAAAAAACTCAGTAGCAGTATTAATGATTTGGTGGATGTTAACGAGCGGGTGATTAACGACACCGTAAGAATGTTTAGTGCAATGGCTAATGGTGACTTAACTCAGAGTATCGAAGGGGATTATCAAGGATCCTTCAATGACTTGAAACGAGACGCAAACCTAACGGTTAATAAACTCACCCAAGTTATTGAGGGCGACATTCAAAACCTCGTCAATTCGGCTCTCAACGGCGATTTAAGTCAACGGATCGATACATCTGATAAAGAAGGGTTTTATAAAAATCTCAGTAGTGGCCTGAATGAACTATTGGAAAGCTCATCTTCCTTTGTCTCCGATGTCGGAAACCTTTTCGCATCGATGTCGGAAGGCGACCTAACTAAACCTATCAACCAAGAATACAAGGGCGACTTTGAACGAATCAAGAGAGATGCCAACGAAACGCTATCCAAGCTAACTGACATCATGCTCAAAATCCGTGAAGCGGCCAACACAGTGCATACGGCAGCCGATGAGATTGCTCAAGGTAACGCTGACCTCAGCCAGCGAACCGAAGAGCAAGCAAGCTCACTGGAAGAAACAGCCTCTAGCATGGAAGAAATCACCTCAACAGTTAAGCAGAGTTCAGGTAACTCCAGCGAGGCTAACCAACTCGCATCTGAAGCGAAAAACAAAGCCGAGCAAGGTGGCGAAACAGTGCATGAAGCCATTGCCGCAATGAAAGAAATTCTCGCGTCAAGTAACCGAATTAGTGACATTATCGGTGTAATTGATGAAATTGCCTTCCAAACAAACCTATTGGCCTTGAATGCAGCAGTTGAAGCAGCAAGAGCAGGTGAGCAAGGCCGAGGCTTTGCAGTAGTAGCAGGCGAAGTTCGCAACCTATCAAAACGCTCTGCAGATGCAGCAAAAGAGATTAAAGATTTAATCAGAGACAGCGTAGTGAAAGTAGAGACTGGCTCAAATTTGGTTAATGAATCAGGAGAGACTCTAAGCTCCATAGTTCATGCGGTAGACCGCGTTGCGGGCATGATCGCCGAAGTCAATAATGCAGCGGCAGAACAAACATCAGGCATTGAGCAGATAAACCAAGCCGTTTCACAAATGGATGAAATGACCCAGCAGAATGCGGCACTGGTTGAAGAAGCTTCTGCTGCCAGTGAAGCGATGTCTGAACAAGCATCTAGCATGAACAAACTCATAGGTTTCTTTAAAATGGGCAATTATTCGGAAATCACACACACCACTGCGGCAGATCAAGCTCCAGAGGCCATTCAGACTTACAAACCTCAAGCCGCGGGCACGGCTAGTGCTGGTGCTGGTGCTGGTGCTGGAAATGCAGCCTCATTTTCAAATAATGATGATTGGGAGGATTTTTAGAGCCTAATCGCAGCTAAGAGCAGCTCCTACAAGATCAGGCAATAGATAGCATTTTTTGTAGGAGCGCCACTTTGGCGCGATAGTTATTTAAAGATTAAACAGAAAACGGATAAGCAATAGGTTCATGGTATTGATATCCACTCACCTCAAAATCATCTAATGTCACCCACGTTTCCAAATCTTCAAGCGATTTTATATCAGGGTTAATATGCAACTTCGGTGAAGCATAAGGCTCTCGTTTTAACTGCACATCTCGCATCAGCGCTAACTGGTCTTCATAAATATGTGCATTTACAATCTTGTGATATGCCTTACCCGCTTTATTCCCGGTAATCTGAGCCATCAGCGCAAGAAAGGTAAACACCTGTATTTGATTGAAATTCTGACCAAGCGGTACATCACAAGAACGCTGTGATGATGTTAAGTACAAGGTACCGTCTAATAAAGAAAACGTATGAGTATGCATACAAGGACGTAGACAACCTAAATGAAACTCGCCAGGATTGTAAAAAGAAAGGATCTCACCTCTATCATCTATCCCCTTTGACAAATCATCTACAATCTTTCGAAGTTGATCAACCGTACCACCTTCAGGCTTTTGCCATGCACGACCTTGAACACCGTACACACGACCCATATCATTCTCACCTTTACGATGAGGATTGTTTAACCATGCTTCATTTTCATTGGCATTAGCCAGCCATGTAGGTGTTCCTAATGCTTTAAATTCTGCAGCATTATTAATGCCTCGAATATACCCCAGCAGCTCGGCAATAGCCGCTTTCCAGAAGCTCTTTCGTGTTGTCACTAAAGGAAATTCATTGTCCGCAACGTTGTATTCCAGGTCTGCATTAATAATGGTTAAACAACGCTTTCCTGTTCTACTATTCTCTACCCATTTTCCTTCATCAACAATTCGCTGACATAAATCTAAATATGCTTTCATTTCTGGCTACCTGTTAAGCTATCCATTTTGTATGCCCAAACCATCATACCCATACCAATTAGTACCATTGGCAATGATAATAACTGCCCCATGGTTAGCCAGTCCCAGGCAAGAAACCCTAAGTGCGCATCAGGCTGACGGAAGAACTCAACAATAATACGGAAACAGCCATAACAAAGAAGAAACAGACCTGACACCGCCATTCTAGGGCGTTGTTTAGATGAGAACCACCAAAGAATAGCAAATAAAGCCACGCCTTCTAAAGCAAACTGATACAGCTGCGAAGGATGCCTTGGCAAATCACCTCCGGTAGGGAAAATCATCGCCCATGGAGCATCAGAAACCCGCCCCCAGAGTTCTCCACCAATAAAGTTACCTATGCGCCCCATGCCTAAGCCAATGGGCACCAATGGCGCGACAAAATCTGATATTTCAAAAAAGGTACGCCCTAACTGACGCCCAAACCACACCATCGCGAGAATAACGCCAATCAAACCACCATGAAAAGACATGCCGCCTTCCCACACTTTAAACAACCATAATGGGTTATCGATAAAACGGTCAAAATTATAGAAAAACACATAACCAAATCGACCACCTAATACCACGCCCATTGCACAATAAAAAATAAGATCGCCCATCTGCTCAGGCTTAATGGGTGACCAAGACTTAGCGGCCCGCTTAGTGCCAAGAAACCAGGCGCCAGCAAAACCAATTAGGTAAGTAAGCCCATACCAATGTACTTTTAATGGACCAACAGAAATGGCCACTGGGTCTATTTGAGGGTATTTCAACATTAAAACTTTCCTTTAAGCCAACAAGAATTTTAAACCTACAACAACCAGTAACACCGCAAAAATGCGTTTCAACATAATGGGCGACAGCTTATGCGCTAACTTCGCACCAATACGTGCAAAATAAACACTGGTCATAATAATACCGATAAAGGCAGGTAAATAAATGAAACCAGCACTCCACTCAGGCAAAGCTGATTCGCCCCACCCTTTATAAATATTTGTAAGGGCTGCAGTTACAGCAATAGGCAAGCCACACGCAGCAGACGTACCCACAGCTTGCTGCATACGCACATTACACCATGACAAGAACGGCACCGATAATGAACCACCGCCAATACCGAATATTGCTGAAGCCCAACCGATGCCGGTGCCTACGCCCACTAAGCCTTTGTTACCTGGGATATCGCGGTTCGGTTTTGGTTTTAGACCAAAGCCCATCTGAACCGCCATTAATAAAGCAAAAACACCGATGATCTTTTGCAGTACAGGGCCACTTAATTCGGCTGCTGTATAAACACCTATAATAGCACCAAGAACAATGCCAACCGCCATCGGTTTAAATATTTCCCAGCGTACGCCTCCTTTTTCCTGATGTGTTTTCACAGAACTCATTGAGGTGAAAACAATCGTCGCTAAAGACGTGCCTATTGCCATGTGTGTTAGTACATCAGGAGAAATACCCTGATAGGCAAAGCTAATAACTAAAACGGGAACGATAATTAAACCACCACCAATCCCAAATAAGCCAGCCAGCAACCCAGCTACCGCTCCAAGCGCCAAGTAAAGTAACAGAATCATCAACAGCTCCCGAATCTAAAAGAATGGTATGATACACAAGAATTGGTCGTAATTTTTTATTTTTTTGAGTCCCTTTTATGTGTTTGATTTTATTTTCATGGAACCCTGAATCAACTAACCAGAGCCCTGATACAGACAATAGGCTGATAGTGGCTGCAAATAGAGATGAATTCTATCTTCGACCCAGTCAGTCCGCCCACTTCTGGGATGACAACGAGCAATTACTAGCGGGTAAAGATTTACAATTAAACGGCACTTGGTTGGGCATCACGCGGTCGGGAAGATTTGCAGCGGTCACAAACTTTAGAAAGCCAGACAAAACCCAATATCCAGTATCCAGAGGACAACTCTGCAGCAACTTCCTAAAAGGTGATGATACCCCTGCTGAGTACTTACAAGAGCTTAAAAACAGACCTGAGCAATACGCAGGGTTTAATTTGCTCGTAGGAGACCAAACAACACTGTGCTATTACTCTAACCGGAGTAACACCCCCCCGCAGCAACTTGAGCCAGGCGTTTATGGCTTGAGCAATCACCTGCTCAACACAGAATGGCCAAAAGTTAAAACTGGGGTGAGCGCATTTAAAGACGTTATTTCAAGAGATTTTGATAAGCCCCAAGATAAGGAGCAAGCCCTACTTAAAGTGCTTCAAAATGACCTTCAGGCAGATGACCCCCTACTACCCAAGACGGGCGTAGGTGCCGCTATTGAAAAAATGCTATCACCTTTATTTATAAGAAGCCCTGCCTACGGCACAAGAGCAAGCACCGTTGTGCAAATGAAGCATAGCGGGGAGATTAGCTTTCTGGAGCAAAATTACAAAAGCGGTGGAATACCTTCCGATGAGGTTATTCACAAAATGCAATAACTTGGCTCTGAAATCAAATATCAGTGCTCTTCTGCCTAGCCTCTCGCCGATCTTTTAGTTGTGAAGTCTGTCTTTTAATAACATGCTGAACTAATACTTCT
>Ga0105350_10001140_pt1 | contig 17160 bp, 13 predicted proteins | sample EN1Hudsemesocosm_FD_83506 | JGI IMG/M metagenome (GOLD analysis project Ga0105350, IMG submission 83506) | Methane-oxidizing microbial communities from mesocosms in the Hudson Canyon - EN1E Hudson Canyon | ecosystem: Environmental > Aquatic > Marine > Cold seeps | place: Hudson Canyon... | reverse complement strand
TCCCCTTCGACTTGGGTGAAACTGCTGGATGAAGCGGCTTCGGGCACTGGTTCGGCGTCAGTCTCATTCAAGAACGGGAAGGTTTCCGCGCAGGCCGACAGGCTGCATAGCAGGGCTATCGCGCTGATATGTCGTCCCAATTGGAGTCCGCCCTCTTGCCAGAATGCGCCTTTGGCGCGTTGTTGGGCCTGGCTGCACGACATGCGCAGCCAGGCCGGATGATCAGATGATCACGGTGATATCGTCTTCGATCACCAGTGTCGCGCCATCGCTACCGATGGTGTAGACATCAAAGGTCTCGCCATCGATCACCTGGGTGGTTCCTGTTGCGGTTGCTCCGGCGACGGTGACGGTATCGTCAGTGCCACCGTGAATGGTCAGAGTGTCAGAGTTGCTGGACAAGGCCCTAATATCGGCCTCAGTCAGCGACAGATTGACATCTGCGGCATAATCCAAATTCAAAGCGTCGACATTGAACGATGAAAGGCCCGCGTGGTCGGTGGAACCCACTTCGGTTGCATTGTCCTCTAGGACCAACAGGGTGCTCGAGTTGTTACCAACAGCATCTTCACCGGTCACGACCAGATGGGTGCCATCTGAAATAGGTGTCCCAAAGGTGAATTCTGTGTTGGTGCCAGCAAGAAGCGATGTAGTTGCGGTCGGGGTGCTGACACTTCCGTCGCTTTCCAGAGCGTTCACAGTGTAGTCGTCCGTGACCCCATCGGTACTGATGCGATAAACGTCGCCACCGCCGAAGGTCACGGTGCTGATGCCTGGTTCATCTACCAAGGTGTCTACGGTCAGTGCGGACGTGGTGGTTTGCGTGTTTCCAGCAGTATCCGTCGCCGTCACGCTGACCGAAGTGCTATATTCCCCCGCCGCAATGGACCCGGATTCGAACAGGGCAGACCAGTTGCCTGATGAATCAACGGTTGCTGTGCGGTCGACGCCGTTAACCGTTACAATAACGCTGGCACCGGCCTCTGCGGTTCCGGTCAAGGTGACGCCGGCCAAGGATTCACTTTGGCTGACGATGTTGTCGCCGCCTGCAAGGCCTCCGTCGATGGTGACAAAAGTGCTGGTGTCGACCTCTACCGAGCCCGAAGTCCTGGCAGTATTGCCTGCTAGATCAGTTGAAACCGCTGAAATGGCCGCAGTATACTCCCCAGTCGGGATCTCGGAGCTGGTGAACAAGGAAGACCAGTTGCCACTGGAGTCTGTTGTCACCGTATGGCTGACAGAGCCAAGGGTCACAACCACACTGGATCCTGCTTCGGCGGTTCCGGTTAGGGTGACGCCAGCGCTTTGCTCGGTGCCGTTAATGATATTGTCAGTTGCCAGCGCTGAGTCCAGTGTCACCGAGGTTTCGGTGTCGACCTGGACCAGATGTGTCGATGTTGTGCTGTTTCCCGCTGCATCCGTGCTGGTGACAGAAACTGTGCTGTCATAGGTTCCCGACGTGATAGACGACGCGGTGTAACTCGCCGACCAGGTGCCATCGCTGGCCACTGTGGTGGTCTGAGTTTCGCCTTGGAAGGTGACTTCGATTGACGCTCCTGCTTCACCGGTACCAGTCAGGACAACACCGTCCGAGGCCTCGGTTGCATTGATAACGTCATCACCTTCAACGGTGTCGAAACCGATAGGAGGGGCGACGGTGTCAACTTCCAGGATATCAGTGGTGGTTGTGCTGTTTCCGGCGGCATCGGTTGTAACAAGGGTAATACCTGTCTCGTATTCGCCGGTCAAAATTTCGCTGCTGTCAAAGGTAACGGACCAAGTGCCGTCATCAGCCACAGTGGTTGTATGGGTGGTGCCGTTGATCTCAACGGAGACAGTGGCGCCAGCTTCGCCGGTGCCCGAGATGACGGGATTGCCCGTATGTGTAGCCTCATTGACAAGATCACCGGTGGATTGAGTGCCCGAAGTGACATCAATGGTTGGGGCGGTTGTATCGGAACCGCCGCCACCGCCACCACCGCCACCGATTACGGCCGCGCCACCGATTACGGCCGCGCCTGCAGCGCCAGCTCCCAAGCCGCCAAACAGTGGTGCGGCAACCAGGGGGGCAACCACCGGCTCGATACGATCAATGTCCAGGAACACCATATCGTCGTAGGCGCTCCACTTGCCAGTCAGGTCGAGTGGTTCATATGAAGCAAACAACATTCCCTGAGAGCGGTCTTCCAGAACAACTTCAATAAAGTTGCCGTCTTCGCTTAGGAATAGATTTTTACCACCGGTCGAGCCAGTGTTGTAAAAGCCGTCCAGCACAAGGGTTTCGCCATTGGCCAGAGTGATGTGAAGATCCGAACCCCGGCGGGCGTAACTTTCCACGTCCGAAGGGCTTAGGTTCAGCGATACATCCTTTGAATTGGTCGTATCGAGGACCGAAGGTGTGCCTTCAGTAAAATTTCCGTGTTGGTTTGTGCCCGTCATATCACGGACGATGTATCCGACAGTGCTCATTGTATTACCGCTCGCTAATTTACCTATTATCTGCAGCAAAGCCGCTTAGGTGCCTGGTTATATTTTCGCTCAACAGCCGTCTTTGCGGCCTATTTTTGACCACTATGAGACAGTTTTAGGACAATTGTCTATAGTTTGGATAGATCCTCTTAACCCAAAGGGGGCCTCATCGTTGCTTCTATGTCGCATCTTTGTTGTCCTTTCGGGGAAGTGTAGCCCTTTTGCTTCACAAGTTACCAAAGGGTAAATTTTTACGGATTGGGGATTGTAAGATACCTTTGGCAAAAAAACCGAGCAGGCTATGTTGGGTTTTCAATCCAACATAGCCTGTTTCACAGGTTGCCCAGAACGCCCGTTGGCCGCGCAGACAGTGTCTGTCTTTGCTGATGGCGCGGCCTGTTTCTCGGGATTGTGAACGTTCGTTCGATTAAAACTTTATGGAAATTAACAAAAATTACACCAGATTTAGATCATATGGTCTGCGTTAAAGGGTGTTAGTTTTTTTGGCCAGAGCGCGACGTTGAATATCAGTTTCAGCACGCAGGTCACTGCTGTTTTGCATAGTGCTTCAGCATGTCGATCGCCGACCCCGGCACCCAGCAGATTTAGACGATAGAATGATGCGGACTCTCCGCGGCCCTCAGGCTGGTCGCAGTTTGTTCGTGCAAGGTTTCTACCCGCTATGGGCAGTCGCAATCTAGGAGGCCAGTATCAAATGAAAGACCTAGCCGAACTTTTTGCCGAGCAGTACGGCGAGACGCGCGAACAGGAAATGTCGTTGCAGGATTACCTGAATGGGTGCCGCGATGATCCAAGCCTATTCGCAAATGTTGCAGAGCGGATGTTGAAAGCCATCGGCCAGGAGGAACTGGTCGATACGTCCAGGGACGCCAGGTTGGGGCCGATCTTTCAAAACCGCACAATCAAGCGCTACACAGCGTTCAAAGATTTTTATGGCATGGATGACACCATCGAGCGGATCGTAGGATTCTTTCGCTATGCCGCCCAGGGTCTGGAAGAGCGCAAGCAGATCCTTTACCTGCTTGGCCCCGTCGGCGGCGGTAAGTCTTCGCTGGCGGAACGGCTAAAGCGGTTGGCCGAGGATGAACCGATCTATGTGCTCAAAGCGGGCGATAAGATATCACCCATTTTCGAATCCCCATTGGGACTGTTTGATCCTGTTCGAATGGGCAAAATCCTAGAGCAAGAGTACGGGATTGCACGGCATCGCTTGCCGGGGCTGATGTCCCCTTGGGCGGTGCAGCGACTGGATGAATTCGAAGGCGATATCAACCGGTTCACCGTTGTAAAGCTATATCCATCGCGGCTGCGCCGAATTTGCGTCGCCAAGGTTGAGCCAGGGGATGAGAACAACCAGGATATCTCCACTTTGGTTGGCAAAGTTGATATCCGCATGCTCGAACATTTTAGCCAGGACAACCCGGACGCTTATAGTTTCTCAGGGGGGCTAAACAGGGCAACCCAGGGCGTCATGGAATTTGTCGAGATGTTCAAAGCGCCCATCAAGATGTTGCATCCGTTGCTGACTGCGACGCAGGAGGGCAACTATATGGGCACCGAAAGCTTTGGTGCCATCCCGTTCAATGGTCTGGTTCTGGCCCACTCGAATGAATCCGAATGGCAGAACTTTAAGAACAACAAGAACAACGAGGCCTTTATTGATCGCGTCAGCATTGTGAAAGTGCCTTACTGCCTCCGTGTTAGCGATGAGGCGATGATCTATGAAAAATTGTTGCAAAACAGCGAGCTGAAGACCGCAGCCTGCGCTCCTGAAACCCTAAAAATCCTTAGCCGGTTCTCGGTGTTGTCGCGGCTTAAACCGCATGAGAACTCGAACCTCTATTCCAAGATGCGCGTGTATGATGGTGAAAGTCTGAAGGACACCGACCCCAAGGCCAAAACGGTTCAAGAATATCAGGATCGGGCGGGTGTTGATGAAGGCATGACCGGCGTCTCGACCCGGTTTGCCTTTAAGGTGCTTAGTTCTGTGTTCAATTTCGACACCGAAGAGCTGGCTGCTGATCCGGTGCACCTGATGTTCATCCTTGAGCAAATGATCAAGCGCGAGCAGTTTCCGCAGGAAACAGAGACGCTGTATCTGGAGTTCATCAAGACAGAGCTGGCGCCTCGGTATGAGGAATTCATCGGCAATGAAATCCAGAAGGCCTATCTCGAAAGCTACTCGGAATACGGTCAGAACGTGTTTGATCGCTACATTTCATATGCCGACGCCTGGATTGAAGAGCAGGACTATAAAGACCCCGACACTGGCCAATTGTATGATCGCGATGTGTTGGATAGCGAGTTGAGCAAGATCGAAAAGCCGGTAGGGATCGCCAACCCCAAAGATTTCCGCAACGAGGTTGTCAAATTCTCGCTACGTCACCGCGCCAATACTGGTAGCAACCCGGCTTGGAACTCCTATGAAAAACTGCGCGATGTGATTGAGCGGCACATGTTCAGCCAGGTCGAGGAGCTGCTCCCTGTGATTAGTTTCGGCAGCAAAAAAGACAGCAAGACCGAAGGCAAGCATCTGGAGTTTGTCGATCGCATGCGGGGCCATGGCTATACCGACCGTCAGGTCCGTCGTCTGGTCGAGTGGTACATGCGCGTCAATAAGGCGGGATAACTGTGGAAGGTCCGTGATCAGATGCATCACTTTATCGACAGACGCCGTAACCCCAAAGGCAAAAGCCTGGGAAACCGGCAACGGTTCTTGCGCAGGGCCCGAGACAACATCAAAGAACGTGTTGATCAATCGGTGCGCGGCAAGACAATGCAACCAGAAAACGGCGGTCTCAGTGATGGTGAAAAGGTAACCATCCCGTCCAAAGGGTTAAAAGAACCCCGACTGGCGCATTCGACAACGGGCGGGCAACGGCACCATGTGCTGCCGGGGAACAAGGATTATGTGGTCGGTGATACCATCCCGCGACCGCAGGGCGGCGGTGGGCAGGGGGGTCGCAAAGCATCAGAGGATGGCGATGGAGAGGATGAATTCTCTTTTACCCTGTCTCAGGAAGAATACCTGGAAATTCTGTTCGATGGGCTGGAGTTGCCTGATCTGGTCGAGAAAAACACCTTTGAGACACTCACCGTTGGCACCCGTCGGGCCGGGCTGACAACGGCGGGGTCGCCCAACAATTTGAACTTGGTGCGCACCATGCGAAACTCGCTGGGGCGGCGGATTGCCTTGCAACGGCCAAGTTTGGCCGCGCAGCAGGACGTTGAAGATCAGATTGCTCTGCTGGAGGCGAAGGCACCGTTGACTGCGAAACAGAAGGAGGCGCTGAGTGAATTGCAGGCGCGGCTCGATTATCTGAATCGCAAGCGCAAGGTGGTGGGTTACATTGACCCTCTGGATCTGCGTTACGATACGTTTGTGCCGGAAAAAATACGCAACTCCAAAGCGGTGGTCTTCTGCCTGATGGATGTTTCAGGATCGATGCAAGAGAGGGAAAAAGACCTGTCAAAGAGGTTTTTCCTATTGCTGCACCTGTTCCTCACCCGTGGCTATGAACATACTGAGATTGTTTTTATTCGTCACACTCATCACGCCCAGGAAGTGGATGAAGAAACGTTTTTCTACGCCCGTGAAACAGGCGGTACAATTGTCTCGACGGCGCTGGAAGAGATGAAGAAAATTATTGCTGACCGTTATCCAACTGATGAGTGGAATATCTACGGTGCACAGGCCTCAGACGGCGAAAACTTTGGCAATGACTCCCTGCGATGCAAAAAGCTGTTGCTCGAAGATCTTCTGCCTGTGTGTCAGTTCTATGCCTATGTTGAAATTGTCGATGAAGATGCAGACATGCTGCTCAGCAATGCTGACGCAGGCGAGGACCTTTGGCAGGCCTATCGTCAGGTCAAGGAGGCGGTTCAGCACTTTGAAATGCAGCGGGTCTCGCTGCCCTCCCATATCTATCCAATATTCCGGGAGTTCTTTCTTCCCAAGATAAAAGGGGCCCAGAATGCAGGCGGTTAAGACCTCCTCGACTGTGCTGTTTGACGGTCCGGAATGGACCTTTGAACTGCTTGAAAAAGCCCGCGATATTATCGAGGATATCGCGCTGCAGGATTTGGGACTGGATGTTTATCCCAACCAGATCGAAATTATTTCGTCCGAACAGATGCTGGACGCCTATTCTTGTGCCGGCTTGCCGCTGATGTATCAACACTGGTCATTTGGGAAGCATTTCGTGCGCGACGAAACTCTGTATCGTACCGGGCGGCAGGGGTTGGCCTATGAAATTGTCATTAACTCAAACCCATGCATCAGCTACAATATGGAAGAGAACACCATGGCGATGCAAACGCTGGTGATGGCGCATGCAGCCTTTGGGCATAATCATTTTTTCAAGAACAACTATCTGTTCCGGCAGTGGACGGATGCAGCAGGGATCCACGACTACCTTGCATTTGCCAAGAATTACATCATTGCTTGCGAAGAACGCTATGGGCTCACCGCAGTGGAGGATATTCTGGACGCCGCTCATTCAATGCAGGCGCAGGGGGTTTTTCGCTATGGGCGTCCGCCCCAGCCCACTGTTGCCGAGAAAGAGGCCATGCAGAAGGTCCGTGAGGGTTTTGAAAGCAGCCAAAGCCTGCTGGATCTTTGGACGGATAGCACCATGCGCCGGGATGATGAAGACAGCGACAACGAGGATCCAGCCGTCAGTGCCCGTCAACGCGAGCTGAACCTGCCGCAGGAAAACATCCTTTATTTTCTTGAGAAAAACAGCCCGATCCTGAAGTCCTGGGAACGGGAAATCCTGCGCATTGTGCGCAGTCTGGCGCAATATTTGTATCCGCAGAAGCAGACAAAGGTGATGAACGAGGGCTGTGCCACCTTCGTGCATTACTACATTATCAACGAGTTGTATCAGCAGGGGCGGCTGACGCAGGGCGCCTATATGGAGATGATGCACAGCCACACCAATGTAGTGTTGCAACCTGAATATGACGACCCGCGCTATTCCGGGATCAATCCCTATGCGCTGGGCTTTGCTATGATGACGGACATTCGCCGGATTTGCGAGACACCAACCGACGAAGACCGTGACTGGTTTCCCGACTTTGCAGGGAATCCGAATTGGCGTGGGGTGCTGAAAGATGCCTGGGCGAACTACCGGGATGAGAGTTTCATACAGCAATTCCTGTCCCCACATTTGATCCGAAAATTTAAACTGTTCACGCTGTCCAATGACGCGAATAAGCCAAATCTGGTGGTCAGTGATATTCACAATCGGGCGGGGTATCGTGACATTCGCCGTGAACTGGCCCGGTCCTATGACCTGGCTTATCTGGAGCCGGATATTCAGGTGACTGATGTCGACCTGCGCGGTGACCGCGAGTTGAAGATGACCCATTTCGTGCGAAATGACATTCAACTGGATCGGGACAACCGAGAGGAAGTCCTGAAACATGCCCGCAAGTTATGGGGTTACAACGTGAAAATGAGCGTTGAAGTGGCGCCTTGATGACGTCGAACAAATATCGGGATTATATGCCGCGCGGTCCTTCTGGGCGTTAATTCGAAATCTGAGGTGACGATGGCCCCGAAACGGTCATTACTGTGATACGGAGGACGTGCTTTCTTGCCCCTTGGGCGGCTCTTGGGAGGGCCATTGTTTTAGGGCATACAGCAAACCGGCCACGCCCAATGCTGCCAGACCCCATAGTGTCGGCACCGTACCATATTGGCTCATTAGCCAGCCCGAAACGGGATAGGTGACCAACCAGCAGCCATGTGACAGGGTGAACTGAGCCGCGAAAATGGACGGCCGGTCTTCGGCGTTGACTGACCTGCGCAGCAATCGACCTGACGGTGTCAGAATTGTGGAATAGCCAATCCCAATCCCCAGCCAGGCCACCAGCAAAGCGAGTAGAGACAAACCCGAAAGGTGAACGTTCACTGCAAGTAAAACGACGGCTGCAAGCGATATCAGCGCCCCTGCAGACATGATCCGGCGATCTGATGTGCGAGATAGCAATTTGGGTAGGATCAAAGCCGCTAACATTGATCCGGCACCAAAGCTGGCCAGGGCCCAGGCCACCATCGTCTCGTTTAGTCCCAATTCACCACGGACCACGACGACGGTATTGACGATCACCATGGCGCCTGTGGCTGAAGCCACCATGCTCAGCCCAAGTAATCCGCGCAAGCGCGGGGTGTTCAGATACAGGCGTAAGCCTCTGGTGGTGCGATCATAAATGCCGCGCCTACGGGTTGGTTTGGGCGAGGGTAGCGTCACTGAAACCACCAGCAGGGCAGAGGCCATGAAGCCCAGTGCCGTGCCGAAAAACATCGTGCCAAATGCCATAACCGTCAACAGGGCGGCGGCCAGTGCGGGCGACAGCAGGCTTTCCAGATCATAGGCCAACCGCGACAGGGACAGCGCGTTGGTATAGTCTTCCTCGTCTGGCAGCACATCGGGGATTGAGGCCTGGAAGGCAGGTGTAAAACCCGCAGATGAGGCTTGGAGCAGGAAAATCAGCACGTAGATCTGCCAGATCTGATCGACAAATGGCAGCGCCAATGCCACTGCGGCGCGGATCACATCAAGGCTGACCAGCCAGGCCCGCCGCGGCAGGTTCTCGGCCAGGGCCGAGGCAATCGGGGCAATTGTCACATAACTGAGCATTTTGATGGTCAACGCTGTCCCAAGCACCAGGCCGGCCTGATCTCCGGCCAGATCATAGGCCAAAAGGGCCAGCGCAATCGTTGCCAGCCCTGTCCCCATCACCGCGATCAATTGAGCGGCGAACAGATGGCGGTAGGTGCGGTTTTTCAGAACGCTCAGCATGGTCTAAAGGTACCTTGTAATGTCCTTGAAGCTTTTTGTGTCAACGATTTCACCGCTGTCTCCGGGCTCCAGGCAGTGATCGATGTGGTCGTGAATTAGCGCCCGCTTGGCATTGGTTACGGCCTTTTCGACCGCATGCAACTGTTGCGCGATTTCTGCGCAGGGACGGCCCTCGGCGATCATGTCAATGACTGCCGTGAGGTGACCATTGGCCCGTTTCAGTCGGGCAGAAATTTGCGGATGTGAGCTGTGTTTTTCAATTTTAGACATAGTTCACGTATCCCCCTGGGGGGATAAGGTCAAGCCTAAATCTCAAAAAGACAGCATCAAGTCAGAATTCCGATAAAGCTGTAAATATATTTATTTAATTCAATGTCTTGGTCGGACATGACGCAGGCCTAGTCGGCGCTCCGCAGCTTTTCTTGCAGCGAAACCTTGGCGTCATGGATATGTGCATAGGTCAGGCTGGCTGCTTGATCTGCATCTCCGGTTTCGCAGGCCTGCAGTATTGCCAAGTGTTCCTGACTGCTGCGCTCAATGCCATCTGTCATTACCAATTGTGCCCGCAGGTGGCGGTCGATCCGGTCCATCGAGTTTTCAATGACGGAAATATGATAGGGCATCCCGCTGGCACCATAGAGCGTTGAGTGAAACAGGCGGTTCAGGTCTCCGTATTCCATCGGGTCCTGCGCCGCCGCGAATTTTTCCAAAAAACCACGCGCATTGCTTAGGATTTCGGGTGTCATCTTGGGTACGGCGGCCCGGATCACCTCGGGTTCCAACAGGCAGCGAAAGTCAAAAATCTCGTCAGCTTCCTGCATCGACAGGCAGGCCACTACAGCGCCTTTGTACCGGATGGCTTTGACCAGGCCCTGATGCTCCAGCATGGCAATGGCTTCGCGCACTGGAATACGAGAGGTGTTGAACGCGCGGGCAATTTCGTCCTGGCGCAAGGGCTCTCCGTCACTCAGGTCTCCCTCAATGATGGATTTGCGTAGCGAGCGAAAGATGATCGTCGCCGCCGAGGCTGTCTTTCCGATATCAACAGATTGAAATTTCAAGGTATTTGGCCCGCGTTGAAGGTTATTCTCGGGCAATTATAGCTTTGATAGGGCGCAATGCAATGACACTGCGCCCTACGTTAAAAACGAGTGAACCTGCCCATAAGGGCAGGCGTGTTTGGGGCAAATGCCCCTGTGGGATTGCAGGCAGTGTTTAGCTCTGCATATCGGCCAACATCTCGGCAAGCATATCCATCCCCGAGACCCAGCCCTTGTCCATTCCAGCCATGGCAGCGGCAAAACAGGCCAGTTCAGCCGGGCTTGCATTATGGGGTTGCCAGATCAGTTTGAGCAGGGTTTTTCCGTCTTTTTCAGCAAAGGTCACCGTGGTCAGCAGAACACGGGGCCAATCGGGCATCATGGGGTTTGCCGCAGCTTCCCATTCAGCGTTGGCAATTGAATGCAGCCAGACCAGGCGCGCCGGGGGTTCAACCTCGATGTATTCCATGCGCTCGAAATTGGAGGTCTCTCCCCATTTCATTTCGTTAAGCCAAACACCACCAGGGGCCACATCCAGTTGATGAATGACGGTTTCTACACCAGGGCCATACCAATGCGACAGCAGATCGGCTTCGGTCCAGGTGCGCCATACCAATTCGCGCGGGGCGTCAAATTCTCTTTCCAATACATAAGTTGGCAATTCACTCATTTGGAGGCTCCTTCATGTCAGCCTGTTTCAATGTTTCCAATAAGTCATCCAGCTGATCAAAGCTTGAGGACCAAAACTCTCTGAAATCTTCTAGCCAGCTTACCGCTGCGGCCATGGGCTTGGCCTTTAACCGGGCAGGCCGACGCTGTTTATCAATTGCCCGCTCCACCAGGCCTGCGCGTTCCAGAACTTTCAAGTGTTTTGAAACCGCGGGCTGGCTCATCTTAAAGGGTTCCGCCAGCTCATTCACACCGGCTTCGCCACTCGCGAGTCTGGTTAAAATCGCGCGACGTGTGGGGTCAGCCAGCGCGGCAAAAATAGCATCAAGGTTCTTGGGCGCGGTGGCCGAATTTGAAAGTTGCATAACCATATGGTTATATGCAAGGTCAGCGTGAGTCAACCGGGCACAAAAAAACGCAGGCCGGTGAGGCCTGCGTTCTCATTAACTTTCCTGTGCAGTGGAGGCTTAGAATTCAACCACAGCGCGGATCGACTTGCCTGCGTGCATCAGTTCAAATCCTTCGTTGATCTGGTCCAGCGTCAGCTTGTGGGTAATCATTGGATCGATCTCAATCTTGCCGTCCATGTACCAATCGACGATTTTCGGCACATCCGTGCGACCTGAGGCTCCACCAAAGGCAGTCCCGCGCCAGGAGCGACCTGTGACCAGCTGGAACGGACGCGTCGAGATTTCAGCCCCGGCCGGCGCCACACCGATGATGATGCTTTCACCCCAACCTTTGTGCGAGGCCTCAAGCGCGGTGCGCATGACGTTGACATTGCCAGTGGCGTCAAAGGTGTAATCCGCGCCGCCGCCAGTCAACTCGACCAGATGCGCCACCAGATCGCCGTCAACCTCGGCTGGGTTCACAAAGTGGGTCATGCCGAATTTGGTCGCCATCTCAACCTTGCCCGGGTTCAGGTCCACACCGACGATTTGGTCGGCACCGGCCAGACGCAGGCCCTGGATCACGTTCAGACCAATGCCGCCCAGACCGAAAACGATCCCGGTCGAGCCGATCTCGACCTTGGCGGTGTTAATCACAGCACCAATGCCAGTGGTGACGCCGCAGCCGATGTAGCAGATCTTATCAAACGGCGCGTCTTTGCGCACTTTGGCCAGCGCGATTTCCGGCACCACAGTGTGATTGGCAAAGGTCGAGCAGCCCATGTAGTGATGGATCGGCGTGCCGTCCAGCATCGAGAACCGGGTCGAGCCGTCGGGCAGCAGACCGGCGCCCTGGGTCGAGCGGATCGACTGGCACAAGTTAGTTTTTGGGTTCAGACAATAGTCACACTCGCGACATTCAGGCGTGTAAAGCGGGATCACGTGATCGCCGACTTCCAGACTGGTGACACCCTCGCCAATCTCGATGACGATACCGGCGCCTTCGTGGCCCAGAATGGCCGGAAAGATACCTTCGGGATCATCACCCGAACGGGTGAACTCATCGGTGTGGCACAGGCCTGTGGCCTTGATTTCCACAAGAACCTCACCCGCCTTGGGGCCTTCGAGGTTCACTTCCATGACCTGCAGGGGTTGACCAGCTGCAACGGCTACGGCGGCGCGCGTTCTCATCATTCCAAATTCCTTTGTCTGAGTAGTACCCACTTAAAGCGTGGGGTGTTGGTTTGAAGGCGTCGATGAAAGGAGGCCGGTTGGCTGTGCCCTCTCATGGGTATTATAGGCCCTATCCAAGCGGGCTCGGTTGTGCAAGTTCGACGGCGTTAGTTTACCAGTTTCCAGTATTGGCCCTGCCTGTCATCGCGACAAATGTCAGGTCGGTTGCGGCAAGTGTACGGTCAAATGGTATCTTTTGCGCCGACTGTTCAGCAGCAATTTGGGCGGGATCTCGTTTTATTTGTGGATCTCGTGTCTTTTTTGACCCCTCCCTCTTGACCCTCCCGTGACTGGAACCTCCATATGCGGTAGGATGAATGACTGCCAAAGGGTCTCCCATGTCCGACACTACTCAAATTACATTGCAATTATCGGGTCTTAGCTGCGCAAGCTGCGTTGGGCGTGCCGAACGCGCCCTGGCTGCGGTTGACGGGGTGACGCAGGCCACGGTCAATCTGGCCAATGCCACGGCTCAGGTCGACCACACTGCAGACTTGCCTCTGAGTGCCTTGACCAGTGCTTTGGCCGACGCCGGATACCCTGCAGTAGAGACGCAAACCTCGCTGCAAATTGAGAACCTAAGCTGCGCCTCATGTGTTGGTCGCGCTGAACGAGCCCTGAACGCAGTGCCCGGTGTCATTACTGCAAACGTCAATCTGGCCAGCCAAAGTGCGGAAGTCCATTATGTGGCTGGCAGCACCAGTGGTGGTGATCTGGCCCGAGCAGTAACTACCGCCGGTTATCCGGCGCATGTGCGAAACCACGAGATGGATGAACAGGCCCTGACTGACCAGCGCAGAGACGATGAGATCCAGCAACTGGGGCGCCAGGTGCTGCTAGCTGGGGTGCTGACACTGCCTGTGTTCCTCATTGAAATGGGCGGTCACGTGGTCCCGGCGCTGCATCATTGGATCGTGGCGAATGTCGGTGAGCAAAACAGCTATCTCTTGCAATTTGTGTTGACCACCGTCGTTTTGATGGGGCCGGGCCGAGCCTTTTATACCAAGGGCTTTCCTGCGCTGTTTCGCGCTGCGCCGGATATGAATTCGCTGGTGGCGCTGGGCACGACGGCAGCCTACGGGTTTTCTCTGGTCTCGACATTTGCACCGGGGCTGCTGCCTGCCGGGTCCGCCAATGTCTATTACGAGGCCGCAGCGGTGATTGTGGTGCTGATCTTACTGGGGCGCTGGTTAGAGGCGCGCGCCAAGGGCCGGACGGGCGCGGCGATCCGTAAGTTGGTTGGTCTGCAGGTGCCAAGTGCTTTGGTGCTTATCGATGGCGAAGCGGTGGAAACCTCTATTGAACAGATCTCGGTCAATGATCTGATCCGCACCCGTCCGGGCGAACGCATTGCGGTGGACGGCGAGGTGATCTCGGGGCGGTCTTATGTTGACGAAAGCATGATCACGGGCGAACCGGTGCCGGTATCCAAATCCACAGGTGACCCGGTCACCGCTGGAACGGTGAATGGCAATGGCGGGCTTGACTACAGGGCGACGCGGGTTGGTCGCGATACGGTGCTGGCACAGATTATTCAAATGGTCGAACAGGCGCAGGGGGCCAAACTGCCGGTGCAGGGATTGGTTGACCGTATTACCTTGTGGTTTGTGCCCGCTGTGATCGCGGTTGCGGCGCTGACCATTCTGGCCTGGTTTCTGTTTGGCCCTGATCCGGCACTGTCGTTTGCTCTGGTGGCGGGGGTGTCTGTGCTTATCATTGCCTGCCCCTGTGCTATGGGGCTGGCCACTCCGACCTCGATCATGGTGGGCACCGGGCGTGCCGCCGAAATGGGCGTACTGTTTCGCAAAGGCGATGCGCTGCAGCAGTTGCAAGAGATCAAACTGGTGGCGCTGGACAAAACCGGCACGCTGACATTGGGACAGCCCAGCCTGACCACATTTACCTGCGCCCCTGGTTTCACCCGCGAGGCCGTCTTGCCCTTGGTGGCCGCGGCCGAAACCCAGTCCGAGCACCCGATTGCACGGGCTTTGGTAGCCGCTGCAGGCCCGGACCTTCCGCAGGCAAGTGACGTCGAGGCCATCCCGGGCTACGGGTTGCAGGCCGAAGTTGCGGGGCAGGCCCTGTTAATTGGGGCAGACCGGCTGATGCAGCGCGAAGGTATCGACATTGGCGACCTGGCGCAAACGGGTGCCACTTTGGCCAAGCGCGGCGAGACGCCGCTCTATGCGGCGATAGACGGCAAGATTGCCGCAGTTATCGCCGTCGCTGACCCGATCAAACAAGGGACCCGTACAGCGATTAAGGCGTTCCACGATCAGGGTCTTAAGGTGGCAATGATCACCGGCGACAATGCGGCGACTGCCTCGGTTATTGCTGCTGATCTGGGCATCGACGCGGTCAAGGCCGAGTGTCTTCCAGCGCAAAAAGTAGAGGCGCTGAAACAGCTTGAGGCAGAACATGGGGCGGTGGCCTTTGTTGGTGACGGTATCAACGATGCCCCGGCTTTGGCCACAGCCGGAGTGGGGATTGCGATTGGCACTGGCACTGATGTTGCCATCGAGGCGGCAGATGTGGTGTTGATGTCCGGCGATTTGCGCGGCGTGGTCAACGCGCTGACCGTCAGTCGTGCCACTATGCGCAACATCCGCCAAAATCTGGTCTGGGCCTTTGGCTATAACGTGCTGCTGATACCGGTTGCTGCCGGAGTATTGTATCCCTTGGGCGGCCCGCTTTTGTCGCCTGCACTGGCCGCCGGGGCAATGGCCCTTTCCAGCGTCTTTGTGCTGACCAACGCGCTGCGCCTGCGCCGCTTACGACCTGCGATACCTGAAAACCAAACAGCAACAGATACGGTGTTGCACGCAACCCCTGCAGAATAGGAGCCAGCTATGAACATCGGAGACGTCTCGGCCCGCTTGGGTCTGCCCGCCAAAACCATCCGCTATTACGAGGACATCGGCCTGATCAAACCGCTGCGCTCGGCCAACGGCTACCGCAGCTTTGTTACCTCAGATCTGCACCGGTTGGCCTTTCTGGGCCGTGCCCGGGCGCTTGGTTTCACCATCGAGGACTGTCGCACCCTTATGGCGCTTTATCAGGACGAAAGTCGCGCCAGCGCCGACGTCAAAGGTCTGGCCAAAGAGCATCTGACCAAAATAGAAACCAAAATTCACGATTTGCAGACGATGCACGATACCCTAAGTGAACTGGTCGAATGTTGCGCAGGCGATGATCGTCCGGATTGTCCAATCCTAAGTGATCTGTCCGGTCTTAGCTCCACACCCGTTTAGGGTCCAGCTTTCCAGGTCCGCAACTGTGCGGGCCTGGTGTTCTTTTTGCTAATAATACTCAATCGAACCGTCACCAGTGCCACACCGGCGGCGATCTGGATCAAGCGGGGCGCAGTCCCAGGATCTCACGCGCCTGTTGCCAGCTGGCGACCGGGCGTTCATACTTCTCACAGAGCTCAGCCGCCCGGGTGACCAGCGCTGCATTGGACGGCGCCAGAGTATTGCGATCCAGGCGCATGTTGTCTTCCAACCCGGTGCGGGTATGACCGCCGGCGGCGATGGCCCATTCATTGACGACAATCTGTCCGGGGCCAACGCCAGCCGCGCACCACTGGGCCTCAGGCGCCAGACGCTGCATGGTTTTGACGTAATAATCAAAGACATCCTTGTCGACGGGCATGGCGTTTTTCACACCCATCACAAATTGCACATACAGGGTCCCGGCGATGCGGCCTTCGCGGTTCATCTTTACCGCCTGATGGATATGCGACAGGTCAAAGGCTTCGATCTCGGGCTTGACCTCATAGGTGCGCATTTCCGAAGCCAGCCAATCCACCAGATCCGGCGAATTTTCGTAGACGCGGGTGGGGAAGTTGTTCGACCCTACCGACAGCGAGGCCATGTCGGGACGTAAAGACAACATGCCACCGCGATCCTTGCCCGCGCCGGACCGCCCACCAGTGGACAACTGCACCACCATGCCTGGGCAATGTGTATTCAGACCCTCCAGCAGGCGTCCAAATTTTTCAGGATCCGAAGTGGGTGTCTGGTCGTCATTGCGCACGTGGCAATGGGCGATAGAGGCGCCAGCCTCGAATGCCGCATGGGTGCTTTCGATCTGCTCGGCTATGGTGACCGGTACCGCAGGATTGTTTTCCTTGCGCGGGACCGAACCAGTGATTGCGACGCAGATGATGCAGGGGGTACTCATGAGTGGATCCTAGATGTCAAAAAACACATTTTTGTCGTCGCTAAGACGGCGAATATCGAAATGATAAGGTGTCGTAATATTACGTTTCACCGGTTGTGCAATCAATGTTTTTCACCAGATCGCCGCTGTTTGAATAAACCGGCCCTTGGCTGATTGCGGCAGGGCGACAGGCTGTTACGGCCTCAATGAAAGCGCGGTGGGATCAAAACGGATAGCGGAGTACAATAGGATATATTGCGTTACGCTGGCGGAAATTCAGCTCATAAGTGTAATTGGATCCATAAGTTTCAAACTATGCTTGTTTGGTCGTTTTTGTTGACAGACAAAAAATTGTCTCGCTAATCTGAC
>Ga0105350_10001138_pt1 | contig 17206 bp, 18 predicted proteins | sample EN1Hudsemesocosm_FD_83506 | JGI IMG/M metagenome (GOLD analysis project Ga0105350, IMG submission 83506) | Methane-oxidizing microbial communities from mesocosms in the Hudson Canyon - EN1E Hudson Canyon | ecosystem: Environmental > Aquatic > Marine > Cold seeps | place: Hudson Canyon... | reverse complement strand
AAGCTTTAATTCTTATTTCGGGAGAAAACCAGAATCTTGTAAACGTTTAGTCATTTTATCTAACACAAGCTGCAATCCATTTATGGGCCTTAACATCACCTCAAAGTGTATTATTTTACCCTCGTCGTTCCAACGTATCAGATCAATTCCTTTTAAATTTTTACCATCTACTTTTGCCGAAAACTCTAAGGCAAAATTATTGTCATTGATCCATTCACGCTGATACTCAAAGTCTTCAAAAATATCGATAATCATTTGAAGTATGTATTGTGTGACGTCCTTACCTAACTTCGGCTTCCAGACAGTAGGGGAATGGAACTCCACTTCATCTGCCAGAAGTTCACTTAACGTTGCCATATCTTGATTAAAAACAACAGCATGCCAGCGCGCTAACCTTGTATCATTCATGATTTATCACCCAACGTTTAACCTTCAATAAGTCTGTACTGAGGACCGTCAATCAATCTTGACAGTGTAAAGATTGATTGACAAGTTACGCTCAACGATGGAGATTGTCAAGCAACAGACTTCTTCATATACGGAGTAATTATAAGAAATTAGATAGAAAATGCTATTAAAGTAACTCTAGTCGGCTGCCGAAAATGAATTACAGCAACGGGTCTAGCCTGCTGACTAGACCCAGTCACTAAAAACTAATTAGATTTTGAGTCAATAGGAGAACGGCGCAATATACGTAGTAATAAATTTCTACCAGCCCGTAAGAAAGGATAAATTACTTTGGCACGCCAAGCACTTGAGAAAATCCAGTAATGAAGACGATTAACTACCCCGCTTGGGCCCGTTATCAACGCCAATTGCTGTACAGCTTGATCGCCATGATGAAGTTGTTCGCCAATTTTAACGACCATACCATCATCAAGACTAATACCTTGTTGCTTAATTTCGGTCACCAAAGGGTGATCATCACGCGCATTGATCAACTGCACATCTCCCGCAAGCTCCTTCAACCTGAGCATTGAGACATATGTTGTACACACTGGACATTCACCATCATAAACAACAGATATCTTACGAGAACTGTTCATAGACTCTCCCAAGAGTGATCACAAACAAAACTGCTAAAAATGAAATTATGATTAAGCGCCGCTTTGAATCACCTAACTTTTCTAATACTTTCTTATGAACAGCAACCGGGTCAAAAAAGAATACGAAAAATAACGGAAATAAGTAAAACTTCACATTCATTAGTAAATAATTACCAAAATGGAACGAGCTTGCTGATAATACAAAGATAACTCTCACCCATAACGCACGCCAAACAATTACTAAGGGTGCAAAGAACTCAAATATTGCCACTAAAAGCCCAAAGAAAAATGCAATATTGATGTACTCAATAAGTTGAGTTGCTAAAGGTAGATAACTGCCATCGGGGCCATAACGCATTGAACGTTTAATCAAGTGTTCAAAAATTTTACCACCATATTCGAACCATTCAATTCCTGATAAACGATGTTTGGCAGATAAAGCCCAGAAGTAATATAAAGCAATTAAAATCTGACCCGTTCTTATAGGCCAGCTCGCTTCCCACTCTGCTAATTCTTCTTTTGGTTTTTTTCCTGCATCCATTGACCAGGCGGCAGCGCATTTTGAAACAAAAAATACTATTAATAGGCTAACAGGAATCACGTATCTATGATGAACATCACCAGAAAAACTATCACGGCAGCCCTTTAGGTAAAATATACATAGGATCGTAGTAATAATGGCGGATTTTGTCCATTTACCAAATGCAAATAGCAATGTAGAAATTAGTAAAAGACAATAAACCGGCAACGTTAGCCAGGGTATGTGCCTTTCAATACCCAGAAGATCAAAAAACCAAATCCTCTCTATATAATGAAAAGATTCACCATAAGGGTCTAGCTTTATTAAGGCCTTGAATTGAACGTGATGATAAAAAATTAATCCTATACCAAAGTATAAACGGATAATCCCAAGACTCTCTCCGGAGAAACCACGGAAGAGCAACCAATTTAAAAATATTCTTGGTTTATTCATTAAAGATTCAGTATTCAAAAGGTACTACTCCAATTGATTGTTTTTTCAACTCTTTTATCAACCCGCTTACTTAGATCGCCATTAAGCAAATCTTCTTTCTGAAAAATCCCGTAATCAAGCTTAACTTTAACAGTATTAATAAACTCGGGATCATCAGGACTTAGGTTATAAGTTGCATTAAGACTGTGAATTAAACGCTGCTCCCAATTAATATTTCTAGGATCCTCTCCTACAAATTTCTCATACCACCACTTATTCATTGGGTGTAAATTATAACGCTGTTGGTTAAATTTAGGAGGCCCACGGCCTGCTGCCCGTTGTGTATATAAACGTCTAAAATTTCCATTAGGAATATTCAAGTCTTTGGCACGTAGAAAATCAACCTCTCCATTATTTCGAATAACCTCGAAGCCTTTTTTAAGTATCTCTTTGTTTGCCATTTTCACCTTAACTTCTGGCTTCGATACGTATGTTGCATACATTGGCACCCAAGTTAATGGGAAGTAATCTATCCGGAATATTAGTGCCATAAAATATATTCCGAAAAAGACAATCAAAAATCTGTTTACCAGCTTTCTTCGATCCATTTTTTTATCCTACATAATTTTTTTGTGACTATACTGAAATGATCATTAAATGCAATGAGAACAGCGTACGAAATAGCTCCTTTCTAGTTGTTAATAAAATTCTGTCATTAATGCATCATGGTCTGAATAGTTTTTCAAATCAATGAGCTGACTTTGTTTCTCCAAAAGTCCTTGATATAGAATATGGTCGATTCGATATTTAGCACCTACAAGCCCCACTTTTACGGATGACAACCTTTGCTGGTCACGTAAAATAGCTAAAGTTGGTGAATGAAGAAAATCATTAAAGTCACCCATCACTATTATTTTATCTGTTTCTTTTCTAAGTATATTTACTGCTTTGATAAGCGCAACAGCTTGCCGCTGACGCTTATTCGACTTTGCCTTACTGTCATTTCTTTTAGATAGGAAATGTGAAGTAATCACCCCAACCTTTTTTTTCACCCCTGCACTCTCTACCCAGAACTGAGCGCCGACAAGCTTACTCAAGCGCTTTGACTTATTTGAGCCTTCAATAGTGCCACTCGGAAAGTGAAAATCTGTCACCGAACCTTTTACTAATTCAAGGTTTGATAATATGGCCACATCCTGTCCGGTAGCCGTGTCACGACCCTGTTTAAAGTATGCCCGCCACTTACCGCCGAGCTTGCCCGCTATATGCGCGGCTACAAGCGCATTTTCTATTTCACTGATAGCCAGCACCTGAATTCTGTGTTGCTTTACTAAAGCAGCATAAAAGGAAATTTCAGCTAGATAACCTGATTCCGACATATCGCCCTTATTAAACTTTGAACCGTCTACCTTATGATCAAAAGGGGTCCACAACCACTCTGCATTCAGTGTCATCACACGTAATTCCGCAGTAGCGAATGCTGACCAAAAACTGAGTAGAACAATAAGCAAAAGCTGATTTTTCATTTGTATTCCATATTCACTCTAGCGAAGACAAAGCCCTATTCTCACCTATACTATTTAAAGATGTACAGTTAACTATTTCACTTAAGGTTTTTCTTTATGACCCTGGAAGCCTATTCCAAGAAACGTTTTTTGATTGTCGATGAATTGGACACCTTTTGTTTCTCTACAAAAAAAACCTTAAAGGAACTTGGCCTTAAACTTGTCGATACAGCGAATTCTGCCCAGAAAGTTATTCGGGGCTTCGAAAATATCAATTACGACGTCGTGCTCTGTAATTATGATTTAGGTAAAGGTAAAAATGGCCAAGAATTATTAGAGGAATTAAGGTACCGAAAACTATTAAGCTTTAGTGGGCTGTTCTTTATTATTTCAGCCGAGGTAGAAAAAGGCAAAGTCATGGGAACCGTCGAAAATGAACCCGATGGATACCTCGTAAAACCAGTCTCCCCTAAAGACCTTAAACTACGGCTTGAAAAATTATTACAAATGAAAGAGTCGATGCAGTCTATTGACCAAAATATTGATGATGGTAATTTTGAAGCTGCAATCAAACTATGTGATCAAAAAATTATAGAAAAAGATAACTATAGCCTCAGGTGTTTGAAAACCAAAGCCTGGCTATTAGGTAAAACCGGCGACTACGACCAGGCGAAGGTAACATACCAAAGCATACTAAAGTCCAATGATTTTATTTGGGCTGAATACGGTTTAGCCAAAATAGCACTTAAGCAAGAAAGTTATCAAGAAGCTGAAACCCAACTTCGACATATTATCAGTAAAGATGAGACCCAAGTAGAGGCTATGGATCTTCTCGCTGAAATGTATAAAAATCAAAATAAAATCGAACAAGCACAAGATTTGGTTAAACAAGCTATATCACTCTCTCCCAACGCCTTATTACGACAAAAAGAATTAGCTGATCTTTGTGTCATGAATAATCAACCAGACGAAGCAAATGAAGCATTTCAACAGGTTCAAAAATTAAGTGATCAATCTATTTATGCAAAACCTGAACAGACATATGACTATGTTGATTTTTTAGCTTCTCAAGCAACAAGCAAAGATTCCCCAATAGACAGTAATGAAGTGAAAATAGCTTTAGAACAACTTGCCATTGCCGAGAAGCGTTTCAACAACACTAACAATATAACAATACAAACCAAGTTAATGTCTGCGAACCTTTACGCGGTAGTTGGCGATACCGAAGAAGCTAAAAAACTAGTAGAGCAGGCCCTAAATACCGATTCAACACCTTCAGAGCTGGATGCTGCAACACTCAAAGTGGCAGCGAGTTCACTGTCATTATTAGGTGATGATCAAAAGGCAGAACAATACCTTGAAAAAGCGGCTGACATAGCAAGTGATGACCCTGGCTTGGTGGGTAAAATATATCAGCAACTCAATAACAAAATCACCCTTGAACAAAGAGTCCTCGCTACCCAGAAAAACAAGCAAGGTATCGAGTATTATTCTGAAGGAAAAACGCTAGAAGCAACGTCAGTTTTACGTGAAGCACAAACACTTACACCTAGGCATATTTCCTTAAACCTTAACCTGATTCAAGTTCTCTTAAAGCTACACAAAGAAACTAACGACGAGACCTTATTAGACGAAGTAAAAACGCTATTACTCAAGATTAGGCATACACCGAAATACCATAAGGAATTCAAACGATTTGCATTCATGAAGAAACAATTCACAAATAGAAATGATATATAGTAGGATTTAAATATATTAAGGCGGCCTCTTAACTATACCTTTCTGCAATATAGCCTATAAATTCACTATAACGATATCTACCAATAGACTGTTTTTTTATCAAAACCCGTCAAAATTGGACTGCTTAATCAGATACCCTATACTTAAAGAGTATCTATTTTTACAGCAAGCGCTGTAAGTTTAGGTATGAAGTACGAATACTCTTCTATGCATTGGAGGTATTATCATGTCAAATGTAATTCAATTTCCATCTAGAGCCGCCCAAGGTATCACCTACCTTGAAAACGGCATACGTAAATTAATGGAGTCAAAAGGCGACAGCGAAGAAGCTATTCTATTAACAATCGATACACTGAAAGAGGTTTATAAAAAGTACGGCAGTTTAGGCCAGCAATATCTTCAACTAAAACTTCCGCCTTATCTCAGCCAAGAGCATATGCAAGCCATTACTCAACAGGTTAGTAGTGGTATTCAGATGCTGAATCAAGAACACTCAAAAATCATTAATCAACTCGCCGCTGAACTGGCACTAACGAAGGTTCAGCTAAATCAATATCAGAGTGACTATAAAAAGTCAGAACGCTGATATGTTGTAGATACTGACTATACTGAATGTGAATTCAATCAACACACTTGTAGAAAACTATAATTGCGTATCAACCGCCCTTATAGTTTTCTTATTTTTCATGCCTGATGATAGTTATTCAGAGGAACTAGGCACTGGACTAAAAAGATCGCCACTACCTGCCCCGCATGCAATGATCGTCCGCATCATGTCTTCGACTTTTATCTCAGGGTGAAGTTCTACCTGCGATGCATTCACATGATACATATTACCAGAGGTTGGGTTTGGCCCCGTCGGTACAAATACCGTATACCTGCCATCTGAATGCTTTGAGGTTACGATCGCCGTGACTTGGCTCGATGCTGCTTCACCAAAAATTTTCACCAAAGCAACCTCGCCATTTGAAAAGGGTGATTTAGATTCATCGCCGCCAAAAAACTGATCAATAATATCCTTAATTACCCGATAACCTGGGGCGTATTTCGCTAACCTATCATCAAACTTGTTGTGTAAATAAGCGCCGCCTTTGGTTGTGACTAAGTAGCCAACAACAAAACAACTGCCAGCCATCGCTACCAAAACGAAAACATCACCGACAATTTCTGGAAAGCCAATGATATTGACCACAAAATTAGTGAATGGCTGGATTAAATCGGTGACCAACCTAAACAACCATCGAATACCCATCGCCAGTATGGCAACAGGTAAGACGATTACTAAACCACCCAATATAGATTTTTTAACAAACTCTTCTTTTGTAACCTTGTGCATTGTGTTCCTTAATAGCGAAAGTTGAATATGCTTAAACTTATCCCTTATTAAACTTGCCCAAGCATATATTCTGCAGTGCTCACTTCAAATGCCTTTGGCAGTTCTACATTTAACGTGGTCACAACGCCGTTATCCACTAGCATTGAATAACGCTGTGAACGAGTGCCACCAAAACCGCCCGTTTCCATTTCTAGCCCAAGCGCCTTAGTGAATGAGGCGTTACCATCACCTAGTAAAATAATTTCTTCAGCATTTTGAACATCACCCCATGCTTTCATCACAAAGGCATCGTTTACTGAAATACAAATAATAGTGTCTACACCTTTATCTTTTAACTTATCTGCGTTGACCACATAGCCTGGAAAGTGTGCCTCCGAACAGGTTGGCGTAAACGCGCCTGGAACAGCAAATAACACTACTTTTTTATTGGCAAACAAGTCATCTGTACTTGGGCTTTGCATGCCGTCTTTAGTTAGTTGTTGGAATGAAACTGCTGGAAGCGTGTCGCCGACCTTGATCATGATATTTTTCCTGTTTTGAGTGATTTTGATAACCCTTGTTTTACTACTAATAAATTCTTAAGGCAAGCCTTAAGTAAGCGATAAAATTGGAGTATGTTTTAATAGCAAGCACTTGTATAAGTACTGATCTTATTAATAATATTTTACTTCATAACTTTAAATAACGACTGTAACTTAGTAGCATTCGCGCTCATTAATATAAGACAGGTTTTAGTTTGAAAGAAATTAGCTCCGCGATTCCAACAAATATTATCACTGGATTTTTAGGTGTCGGTAAAACTACCGCCATACAACATCTTCTTAGCTTAAAACCTGAAAAAGAAATCTGGTCGGTATTGGTCAATGAATTTGGTGAAGTCGGCTTGGATGCCAGCCTGATAGAAACCACATTGGACAAACAGCAAAAAATTGCGATACGTGAAGTACCCGGTGGCTGTATGTGCTGTACCTCAGGTTTGCCTATGCAAGTTGCATTAAACCAGCTTATTAAGCACAGCAAACCTACCCGACTATTCATTGAACCCACCGGGCTCGGTCATCCTAAAGAAATACTAAAATCACTATCTCATGCAAGCTATCAAGGTGTGTTAGCTATTCAAAATACCCTAACGCTAATAGATGCTCGAAAAATATCAGATACACGGTACACCGAACATGAGATCTTTAGGCAGCAACTTCATATAGCCGACATTATTATCGCAAACAAGTCTGATCAATATGACCATTCTGCCATAAATAACTTAGAGCGTTTTCTTCAGACGATGAAACTAGAACACTTACCGTTGTATGAAGTAACCAAAGGTCAGGTACAACTTGATTGGTTAAACAAGAATTTAACAAAGCTAGATAGTAAATTCACTAAAGGTCACAGTTCGATCGAGAGTTTACAAATGGAATTGCCAGACACTCTTAATTCGGTACTTGCACAAGGCCATATTGAACTCCCTACTGAAGGCTATATTCGAAAGGATAATAAAGGCAGTGGGTACCATAGTAGTGGCTGGGTCTTCGCTGCGCATTTTTGCTTCAATAAAAACCAATTAATTTCATTATTCTCAGGTCTCGACGTCACAAGGCTAAAAGCCATCTTTATTACAGAAGAAGGCATCATGAGCTTTAATCAAGTAGATACCGTATTAAGCTATTCCTACGTCGCAGCGGTGGATGAAGCAACAGACAGTCGCATAGAAATCATTGGTCAAAACACAAACGCGTGGGAGAAGTTAGAAGCAAAGTTGCTGAAAGCATCGAAGCAGAAATCTAAATAATAATAGAATCCATAACTCTATTTTGAATTTATCAATTATTATTATAAGTGCATGCAACTTTTTAAGCCCTACTCCGTATAACTAATAACAGACAGAGAAAACGCAGTCTTTTATCAAGAAGTTAAACCAAACTGTGTTAGTGTCATTTTGTTCTTTAACGTTAGCCTATACGGAAGATTTTTGTTACATGGAGAAAGATGAACTTTACTTCAATTTGATTTCACGCTGCGCACTTCGTGATCAAAAAGCATTAGAGCAACTTTATCATCTGGTGAGCCCCTACCTAAATAAAGTGGCCTTTAATATTGTTAAATCTGAAGACCTTAGCAATGATGTCTTACAAGAAGGGTTTATTCAGATATGGAAAAATGCAGGTGAATATCGGATCGACAAAGCAAAACCGATTACCTGGATGACCAGCATTATACGGTATAGAGCCTTAGATCGTTTGGCAAAGGAAAAAAAACACAGCGATAAAATTGAAACAAATGATGCTGACGAAGGTGATCATCTTGATAAATATATCTCCAGCGATCGACCAGACACCTCAGCAATGAAAGCACAGGATTCAAACCTGCTGTTAGAGTGCATGGAAACACTGAATGATAGAACCAAGGAAAGTATCAAGCTGGCATACCTTCAGGGCTTTACACGTGATGATATCGCCACAAAGTTCAATACCAGCACTAATAACGTTAAATCCTGGTTAAAGCGTGGTGCAGACAGGTTAAAGACATGTATTCAAACTAAGATGGAGGCAAGCGCATGAGTGATAAAGAATCGAAAGCCTTCGAGTTTGTGCTTGGTTCACTGTCTCCAGAAGATAGAGCTGACTTTGAATCTCAACTTCATTCCGACAAAGAGGTAGAAGAAGATTTAAGCTTTTGGGAAAACCAACTATGCGCACTTAACTCTGAGAGTGACACCTTGCAACCACGTCCACAAACATGGGATGCCATTCTAGCTGAAATTGCGCCTGAGTCTGTGACCGCAACAGGTTTTAAATCTAAAGTTAACTGGCTTGGATGGTTACCTTGGGGTGTGTCTATGGCTATGTCATTTGCATTAGTAATAGCGCTTAGTTTTGGCCAATTTAATTTGGATTCCCAAGCCGTACCTGTTGATTACGTCGCGGTGTTAACTGACGATTCAGGTCAGGCAAAATTAACGGCAATCACCGAAAGCGACAGCAAGAACATGTGGCTTCAATGGGATGAAATAGACTTAAACAGCGACCAGGATCTGCAAATTTGGGCCTTGTCGAAATCAGACCAACAAATACGCTCCATTGCGGTTGTCAAAAACTCAGATACGCAGACGCTACAATTATCAGATGCCCATTGGCGGCTAATTACAGATGCAGAATCGCTCATCCTCAGTGTAGAGGAATCTGGGGGATCAGCATTAGATGAACCCTCTGAAGTAATACTCGCAAAAGGTGTTTGTGTCAGACTCAACCATGAGGAGAAGGCGACGTGACTTGTCGCTTCTTTATTTATCGTTTCTTTAAAGGCTGGCAAGCGCTAAGCCTTTTCCTGATTTGTTCTGTCGGCATTGCATCGTATTGCAGCGCCGATAATCAAAACACGCTCTTTAGCCATATCAACGATGATGCATTTAGACGCTGTCTAAACACACTCGCGACGGAGAACGGTTGGAGATCAGCTACGGATGTAAGCTTTATCCATTGTCATAATGTAGGCATTGAAACCATCGATGGCGTCAACCGTTTTACCAATATCACTAAACTGTCCCTATATAAGAACGAACTAAGGTCTGCCAATTTAGTAGGATTGAAACAGTTGAAGCATCTTAACCTTGCTGGTAATAACTTGACCGAACTGCTTATATCAAACCTTCCAGCTCTTGAAACATGCTATGTTTTTAACAATAAATTAACCACAATGAAGCTCGAGAACACGCCCGTACTGACTAAGCTAAAAGCAAATAATAATAAGTTGGAAAAACTCAACTTCATCAATACGCCGTTGCTCGCCAAATTGTATATATTTGACAACGAGCTAGAAAAGATCGATATGAACACCCTGCCCGCTTTAAGCTATTTAGATGCTCGGCATAACCCCATGCCTGATGAATTTTATGACTTCCTTGATTCTCTAGCCTCACTCACCGCTTTGCATGATGGCAATGCCGATGACTGGCAATGAAGGAGAACTGATAAATAAGGAGAACTGGCAATAAATTGGTAAGTCTGCTCTAATCATGCCGGAATTATCATCGTCAATAAAACCAGCACAGGAACAGTTTTCAATATGGTTCGTCAAATTGGATTTGTGAGTCATTCATTATTACTATGTACCCTACTCGCCATTCCACAAAGCAGTTTTAGTGCTTCACCTGAGCTCGATTTTGGCATCAGAACCCGACTTGAAACGGCCGAAGTTTCGGATAGTACCAAAGACAACTATTCGCACGCATTAACCGTAAAAGCACGCGTTACTATCAAACAAAATCTGTTTGATCGTTTTAATATGCTTCTTCAATTTGACCATGTCGCCAGCCTGGATACCGACAAACATAGCAATGGTGTGAATCAAACAAGCTACCCAACTATTGTCGACCCACAAGGTACTGAAATAAATCAAGCGAGCATTCAAACCGAGTGGCTAGAGACCAATTTCACCATGGGCCGTCAGAGAATTACTTTTGGTGATCAACGCTTTATTGGCGACCTTGGCTTCAGACAAAATGATCAGACATACGATGCCCTTAAGTTAGAAAAAACACTATTTTCAGGCTCTAAACTAACCTTGGCATATATCCATAATGTCAATCGTATTTTTGGCGATCAAGCTGAAAGGCAACTGTCTAAAAACGATACACGCTTTTCAGCCTTGAATGGCATCCGGCCTGAAGGATTATTAGGAAACCACCATATTGATGGCATGCTACTTCACTTTAATATCAATGAGTGGGATCATGTCGAACTGTCTAGTTATGGTTACGCCGTTCATAACTATCATGTCCCGGCATTCTCAAATAGAACATTTGGCATTGAAAGCAAGTATCGTCAAAAATTCGGTCATTTCAAAACAGAAGCCGCAATTAACTTAGCCTTCCAAAAGCAACAAACCAACTCTTCTGACTGGATCCCTTACCATAAACTAAGCGCCAGTATTGCTTATAAGCAGGTTCGACTAGGTTTACGCCACGAAGTACTTTCTGAAAAGGATAACACCGCCTTTATAACCCCTTTAGCAACACTACATAAATTTCAAGGCTGGACAGATCAATTTATAAATACCCCTTCACTCGGCTTGGTCGATAACTCCATCAACTTGGTATTCAATCTACGACCTTTAACCCTTGATATTAGGCATCATATTTTTACCTCAGATAAAGCAAATGTAGATTTTGGTAAAGAAGTAGATGTAGACATAATATACAAGCCAACACGAACTCATGAAGTAAAATTACGTATCGCAGATTTTAACCCTGCTGACAATCAAGCAATCAAAACCAAGGACGTTAAGAAGTTTTTTCTGATGTATTCCTATAATCTTTAAGCCGTAAACCAAGCCAGATAAAATCTCACGTTCTTTCTGAACAAGTCTTTAGCCGTCAATAATTCCCCCCCCCTTACATTTCTACAAAAGAACGTCTTCGCTATCTAGCTGATAATTATACTATTTAGTTAAATTTCTACGTTTTTATTTTTTTAATGCAACTTTTATCTATACGCCCCGTATATATCAATAACGGCCGTTAAAGAATTAACAGCTTAATAACTCAATTGGAAAACGACATAGGCGAAAGGTAAGTATATGAAACTGGAAAAATCGATTTTAGCTAAAACATTATTACTGCTGTCATTCGGCATAACTGGGTTCAGCCAAGCAGGTGTAATTGTTGGCAATGACCTAAATAGCGCAAGCGGAACAAACACTGAAATAAATACGATCTATTCAGCAAATCGTGGCAGTAATGGTGGCGGTGATCAAAGCTTACAATTCGGAGACCATTTAACAGGGACATCTTCTGATGATGTACTTGTTGGTGGTTTGGGTATTGACGTACTTTTCGGTAATGACGGTGATGACATCATTCTAGGCGGAACCGAAGACTTCAATGGCTTAAATCGTGACAGAGCATTCGGAAATGCCGGTGATGATATCTTCATCTGGGCGCCAGGAGATGGTAATGACTTTTTTGACGGCGGCACTGGAAACGATGTTTTAATTTTGTCATTGGTGGGCGAATCGCGAGATAACGCTGGTGAAGAAGACGGTACACCTTTCTTTGGCGTTAACAACAGCCAAGATTTCGATGGCATCTTTCTAGATGAAGATGACCTACCCTATGTGGACGTCCTAAATGGACCAGGGTTTTGCGAAATACTAGATAGCGCAACCACCGGCATAAGTGAACTTAATCTTGATCATTTAGTGCGTTTCTCACTAAGAGGCGTTGCTAACAATTTTGATCAAGCTGTTATAGCAGATCCAGATGTTGACCAAAGCACCTTAGATACTGGGTTGAGAGTAGCCGTACATTTAAAAAATACTGAGTTTGTTGTCTGTGGTTCACGAGGTGGTGATGAAATAGACGTATTTAATTTACGCGTTTCGCCAATTGAAAAAATCACTATTAATGACCTTCCTATAAAAGCGTACAACTTAATCATAAAAACACCTTAGTAGCAGCCTAATTTGAATGTTTTTAACGTTAGCAATGAATCCAGAATGAAAGTATAAGGAAAGAAAATGAACATATTACCAAGCAAACTGTATAGCACACTATTTTTAGCATCAACATTGATTGTCACTGGTTGTAGTGATTCAGATAACAAGAGTTCAGATGAAAGTAATGCAGACAATTCTAATAATACCCCTTTGGTAGAAGATAAAGTATTTACCGTCGGCTTAGGCTCGGATCTAAACTCTAAGGCCTCAGCAATATTGTCACCTAACCCAGGTGGATCGCCAAATCAAAGCCTAAGAGCAGGCGATGTGATTATGGGTGCTAACGATCGAGATGACATTCTCATCGGTGGCCTTGGTGTTGATGTACTAGTCGGTTACTCTGGCGACGACATTCTGATCGGAGGAACTGAAGATTTTAATTCAAGTGTCGATGGTGATGATGCAAAGTCTGACAATCGTGACCGTGCTTTTGGCCATGCTGGCGATGACGTATTTATTTGGGCTCCCGGAGATGGTAGTGATTTCTTTGACGGCGGTGAAGGTATCGATGTTTTAGTATTTGGAAAAATAGGAGAACAAACGGATAGTGACGGTATAACAACTGTTGGCGCCCCTTTCTTTAATGTCAATCCACCCTCAGCACCCAGCGGTAGCCAGGACTTTGACGGCATTTTCCTGGATGAGAACTATCAACCAACTGTTAGTGTATCGACATCACCTGGATTCTGTTCAGTTGTTGATGCAACTGAGAATGCTGATCAATTAAGTTTATTAGCATTAGATCAAATTATTCGTTTTTCATTGCGAGGTAAAGCCAATGCATTTGATGCATCTGAAATAACAGACGATGATGGTTTACGTGTCGCTGTCAGTACAAAGAATGTTGAATTTCTTGTTTGTACACAAAGAAATTTGCTTGAAAACGGCGGTACAGATAACATCCAAGTACTCGACCTAACAACCACCCCGCCTACTGTCGCACAATTGTCTGACTTACCAGACTATATCGCCGATATTATTCAGTAAAGATATTAACACTAACGCCGATATAAATTCACAGCCCGCTCGCTAGTTACTCTAGCGAGCAATGCTTAAGCAATAAAGGTGATAAAAATGCCTGAACCACATCGATATAAAGACCCGACACTGCAAAATCATTTAGCATCACGGTATGTACTTGGAAAAATGCAAGGACGAGCAAAACTACGCTTCGAAAAATTAATCACACTCAATCAAGTGATGGCACGACGCGTTAAGCAATGGGAAATTAAAGTGCATGAACTGGAGCGCCTTAATGAACCTGAATTAAACTTGAGTTTACCCAAAAATGCAGTTGACAAGTTAATACAACAAAAACAAAACGATACAAGTCTGACAAATTCGACATCAAGTGAAACGACGCCATCAGAAGGCACTTTTATGAAGTTTAAGAAACAAATTTGGCTTTATAGATTGATAGCTGTAATTGGTATTTTAAGTACATTCTTATTGGGCAATGCATTTTTTAATTAGCCCGTCACCACCTGATTTCGCCCCTGTTCTTTTGCTTGGTAAAGAAGGTCATCTGCGCGCTTCCAGACCTTATCTATACTTTCTCCCAACTGAACCTCCGTGGCACCGATTGAAAGTGTCGCACCAACGCTATCACCCATTTCCGTTTCGATTGACAGCGCCTCGAAATCAACTAACAAGCGCGCAATAAATCCTTGGGCATTTTCTAAAGAACAACTAACAAGCAGGATCGCAAACTCTTCTCCGCCTACCCGACCAATCACATTTCCTTTTCTCACTTTTTCATTTAACAGGTCGCCCATAGATTTCAACAAAGCGTCGCCAGCAAGATGACCATAGTCATCATTAAAACGCTTGAAGTTATCAACATCCATCGCTAACCATACCAACTCATTATTGTCACACGATAAAATATAGCGTTCTGATTTTTGAACGAAGCCGCGTCGATTCAACACTCCGGTTAAGTCATCGGTTTCACTTAATAAGCGATAATGCGCCTTATCTTCATCTAATGACTCGGTACGTTTCTTTAGTGAATTAAACCGAAAACCTAAGACCATCGACAAGAGTAAAAGCTCCACTAAAGTACCTGATAAGAAAAACCATACCACCCATTCCTTTGGCTCAACCAAACCCAACCACATCCATCCCCAACAGCCTGAGGAAGCGAGAAATAATGACCAGGCAATCAGAAAGTATCGTGCCATAGGATGGCCTTGACGAAAGCATAAAATACCCGCTAGTAAGGCAATAACGGGGCTAACAATACCGATCATAATAGCAAGAGCGTACGCATAAAAATTGGTTAAAAATGGTGAGCAAACAATGGCAATAAAGCAGAAAACTATCATTGCTCTGAGATATACATCAAATCGGGGGATAGTCACACGGGTTTCTAAAAATTGACGGCAAAACATAAAAGCAGACAGAATTATCAAACTAGTGGTGATATTGGATATCAACGCTAAGTTATTAAACTCTGGAAACAATAAACGACAATATCCAGCTGATATTACTGAATACAGCAAATTACAAAAAACATAAAACGCATAATAAAGATAAACAGGCTCTTTGGCTTTTAGGCCAATGGCTAGATTATAGATCAAGGCCAATAGCAGCATACCCGCCACCAAACCGAAAAATAAACTTATCTCTACAAAGTACCAAAGGAGTTTATCAACTGCCGTCGCTTTAATGCTGAACTGGAATGTTTGTGCCGTTGTTAGTCGGATATAAACAGTCTTATCAGACCCCGTAGTATCCAGTAAAAACGTGAGATACCGTGTGGGTTGAAATGAAAAACTACCAGGTGTCCGCAGAATCGGTTGTTGCCAGAGCCATGCGGAGTCGTCTGCAACAGTGTCACCTTCAAAAACGGTACCGTCTTTTAGTACGGCTAACTTTGCATTTATGCCAATATTTGGCAGTAATTCAAGCCATATTCTATCCAACTTAACCGAGTCTGGAAGCTTGAGTTTTAACCAGAGTACCGATCCCTGAGCACCCGACCAGTAATCTTCTTCTAAGAAATGATAACCGGTAATTTGATCATCTAGAATCTGCCAACGATTCTCTTCAAATGCTACGATGTCAGTTAAAGTCAAAGAAGAGGTCTTATCGAGAAACTTAGCTATTCTAAGGGGGATTTCCAAAGGTTGAGATGACGCAGGCACGTGTTCTGAGGGAGCGTTTGTTAAATTATCGGTGTATGCGCTCATAGCTGTTTGGCTGATCGAGCATAGAATCAACCAAAACAAAAAACGCATAAGCACATTATTGATAAAACCCAATGCAAAATTAATGGCGTTCTCCCAGCCCTATAATCAGATATTAATAAGGCACAACTCGAACACCTTAGTACAAAGATAGCTTAGAAAGTGAAAACCTCCATAAATGGAGCTGCATAAAAAATACAAATTGGTCTGTTGAAGTAAAACTATTATCTTCAATCAATAAGCTTAGCATCAGCGCTATGAGCAGAATTCAAACAGAAACACTGAGGCGTAAATGTAATCACATTCAAACGCAAAAAATTTGTAGATCAATTAATATCAAAATAATACCAACGCCCCTTGGGATAATTCATTCCCTTTTATTGTCAAGAGACTCTCGAGTAAATTACAAATAAAGGTATTACATACTAGTTTTCCCAAGCTTTACTTTCGTTTGACTAGAGTCTATCTCCCGAAGAATTAATAGCTTATTCTTAGCCTGTACGAAAATCAAACGTGTGTTTAAATACACCGTATCATGGGACTTCCCGTTACATATGAATAGCTTATCCATAAAGTTATCCACAGCTTCTGTGCGTAAGTGTTGGTGATATTTTATGCACTATTAAACATTAAACACATATACTAATTGAATTCATTAACTGTTTTAAACTTTCTGGCTATTACCATACGACGCAGAACTAAATCGAGACCTCGACATACCCTCGCATCTTACTAGAGGAGGAATCAATTGTTTTCATTGCAATGTAAAGCATCTCTAATGGCACCCATGTGTATGGATATTTATGAGCAGCGGTGTCCATAATGAGAACGCTATCTGTAACGCGATCATACGCAGAAAGCGGCGATATGTGCCCAACCTTGCCTTGACCCAATGCCTCTCTGTGGTAGTTAACGATTAGGTAATCACTTTCGGTGGATAAATTCTT
>Ga0105350_10001135_pt1 | contig 17221 bp, 17 predicted proteins | sample EN1Hudsemesocosm_FD_83506 | JGI IMG/M metagenome (GOLD analysis project Ga0105350, IMG submission 83506) | Methane-oxidizing microbial communities from mesocosms in the Hudson Canyon - EN1E Hudson Canyon | ecosystem: Environmental > Aquatic > Marine > Cold seeps | place: Hudson Canyon... | reverse complement strand
GGTGGCGCAACAGGTCAGGCGCTTAGAGGCGGATTTGGGGCACAAACTGTTCTTTCGGCAGGCGCGCGGATTGTCCCTGACGGACGCTGGCCGCAGGTATCATCAACCGGTTCGTCAGGCGTTAGAGCTGATCGAACAAGCCACCAGCACTCTTGCCCCTTCCGAGCACAGGATTACTCTGTCTGTCCCCCCCTCCTTTGCAGCCAAGTGGTTGGTGCCAAGGCTCCCTGACTTCGAAGCGACCCATCCCGACATAGAATTGCGTATTCTGGCCGAAGAGAATTTGAGCGATTTCAAGCGTGATGGCATTGATCTTGCCATCCGTCTTGGAACCCGCCCTCGCGATCCTGAGCTGCAAACCAAATTATTATCGCCAATGGATCTGGTTGCCGTAGCGCGCCCAGATGTGGCTCTAACACTGGGCCAAAAGCCGAAGATCGAGATGCTGGCGCTGTCAGTGTTGATCCAGGACGGGCACCATTATTGGGACCGTCTGCTACGGGATGCCGGGCTGACGGCGACGCGGCGAGTGCTACAATTCAACCAGACGGCGCTGGCAATGGATGCCGCCGTGAACGGTCAGGGACTGGCGCTGGTGCCACGCATATTTCTGGATGGTCAGCCCCTGCAGCAAATATGGCAGGCGCCGGTGATCGGGGATGCGGGGTTCTATGTGGTTTGGTCAGCTGAGAACCGTCAGAGCCCCAGCCGCCAGTTAGTCGTGGATTGGTTATTGTCGCAGGTTATCGCTGACGACTGAACCAACCGGACCCAAACACATACGGGCGCCGCGATGGGCGCCCGCACTCGAGTTTCAGACAGATCGCAGATTAAGCCCGAACCAATGCCTCGTAGGCCTCGGCGATTTCGCGGGTCAGAGTACCGACCTCAAAGGTATACTCACCAATCTGTCCCACTGGCGTCACTTCGGCGGCGGTGCCGGTCAGCCAGCACTGTTCAAACCCGGACATCTCTTCGGGCATGATGTGACGTTCATGGACGGTGACGCCGCGTTCTTTGAGCATGGCAATCACGGTCTGGCGGGTGATTCCATTAAGAAAGCTATCCGGCAATGGTGTGTGCACTTCGCCGTCTTTGACGAAGAAGATATTCGCGCCGGTCGCCTCAGCCACATAGCCGCGATAGTCCATGAACAATGCGTCCGAACAGCCCTTGGCCTCGGCCTTGTGCTTGGAGATGGTGCAGATCATGTACAGACCCGCCGCCTTGGCGTGTACCGGGATAGTGTCCGGGCTGGGCCGTTTGTATTCGGCGATATCCAGCTTGGCGCCCTGCATCTTGGCGTCGCCGTAATAGGCACCCCACTCCCAGACTGCGATCGCCATGCGGACAGGGTTCTTGGCCGAGGCCACACCCATGTCTTCGCCAGACCCACGCCACACCACGGCGCGGACATAGGCGTCCTGCAAACCGCTGGCCTTCAGCGCCTCGTCCTTGGCCGCTTCGATGTCATCGACCGAATAGGGCATCGGCATATCCAGCGCCTCGGCTGATTTCACCAAGCGTTCCGAATGCAGACGGCTTTCGAAGATTTTACCGTTGTACGCGCGCTCGCCCTCAAAAACCGAAGAGGCATAATGCATGGCGTGAGACAGCACATGCACCTGTGCATCGCGCCACGGCACCATTTCGCCATCCATCCAGATCACGCCATCGCGATCATCATATCCCGACATGCTGTATCCTCCTAAGTATCGTCATCTTTTCACTTATTGCGCTCTTAACGTCCGTATCGGACATATTATTGCGCCAAAACTTAGATTCGATACCTCTTCGCTCTTGGAATGTCAATAACGCTGACTTAAACTGACACAGCTGAGTTAGGGAGGCACAGTATGTCGGACGGACGTTCAGGGCAGAGTTTTAGTGGCGAAAGTCTGCTTTTTCTTACTGACGAACAGCTGCGGCAAGGGATTGAGGCGATGTTCTTCGCCTATCGCGGATTTACCGCTGACCCGGATCGCATTTTGTCGGAAATGGCTTATGGCCGCGCCCATCACCGCGCTGTTCACTTCATCAACCGCGCACCGGGTACCACGGTCAACAATCTGCTGGCCATTCTGGGCGTCACTAAGCAGTCGCTGAACCGCGTTCTTAGGACATTGATCGGCGACGGCCTGGTCGAAAGCCGCGTGGGGACAGTTGATAAACGCGAACGGCATCTGTTCCTGACTGAACATGGGCATGCGCTTGAAGCCACCCTGTCGGACGCCCAGCGCGCACGGATGCGGTCGGCCTACAAAGACGCCGGTCCTGAGGCGGTGCAGGGATTCAAAAAAGTGCTGGAGGCGATGATGGATCCGGACATGCGCCGCGCCTATGCCAAATTAAGGGAAACAGGGTCATGAGCCAGTTTGACGCCCACCTGCTGATCGTCGACGACGACGAACGCATTCGTGACCTGCTAAAGAAATTTCTGATGCGGGCCGGGTTTCTCGTTACCGCCGCCCGTGAAGCGGCCCACGCGCGCCGGGTGCTGGCCGGGCTGGATTTTGACCTCATCGTGATGGACGTCATGATGCCCGGCGAGGACGGGGTGTCGCTGACAAAGTTCCTGCGCGAAACCCGCAGCACGCCGATCCTGTTGCTGACCGCGCGGGGCGAAACCGAGCATCGCATAGCCGGGCTGGAAGCCGGAGCGGACGATTACCTGTCCAAACCGTTTGAGCCCAAAGAACTATTGCTGAGAATCAATGCGATTTTGCGCCGGATGCCGGAAACTTCGGCCCGCGAAGCCGCACCCAAAGTTTTGCATCTGGGACCGATCCGTTATGATCTGGACCGGGGCGAAATGTGGCGAGGCGAGGAATTGATCCGCTTGACCGGCACGGAAAGCCAATTGATGAAGATCTTTTCCGATTGCCCCGGAGAAGCCGTCAGCCGCTCAAAGCTGGTCGAAGATCTGGGCCGCGACCGGGGGCAAGCGCAGGAACGTGCAGTGGATGTACAGATCACCCGGCTGCGCCGCAAGATTGAGCCAAACCCAAAACAGCCGCAATATCTGCAAACCGTGCGCGGTGCCGGATACATGCTAGCACCCGACTAGACCTCGCCGAACCAACAACCTGAGCTACTCTTCTGAACATACATGTCAGCTCAGGAGCTTAATTATGTCGGCCTTCCATCCTATTCGCACCATTCCATTGATGGTTGCGCTGTCGCTAGCCGGGCCCATATCAGCCGCAGACCTGTGTCAGGGGTTTGGACCACAAACCCCGCGCGATATCACCAAAACAACAGGTAGTAATCCGCAAAGCTTTCCTTTTGCACCGCCGTCAACGGACCTGAATCTGTGCAACATCCACACCCATACCAACGCCGAGCACAAGGGTCCGGGGTTTTCGATCTTTGCCGGTGACGGTGAACATGGCGGTTACAAATGCACCGAAAGCAACTATTTGAACGCGGCTGAACTGGAAGATCCAACCCATGGCCAAGGTGCATTTCAAGGTGCAAAACCAGGCGACACTATCGAGGTCCATTGGGTGCATACCTCGTGCCAGGTGACCCCGGGCAAAGGGTTGGGCGCCTGCATGAGCGAAAGCTGCGCCAACCCGACACTGCGTGTCGAGGCCCAGGTGTTTTTGGTTGTGAATGACATTAGTGCCATGAATTTCAACGATCTGGCCTATGGTGGCCACATGGTGGATGGGCTGCATCAACCCAGATCTATCCCCTCGACCACCGGCGAGCCCGTTGTTTTTCTTGGATCCACCACCGGCTCCTCTTTCTCTCAGTTCACATGTTCACCGTTGCAGGTCACCTGGAGCGTCCGGCCCAATTGTGCCAAGGTCAACTATAGCTCGCTGAATGCCTGGGTGGAAAATGGCAATGTCTTTGAAGAAGACCACAGTCACGGTGTGCGCCAACTGGTCAAAGCAAAGGAATTGCTGTCTCCGATCGACTGAGACTGTATGAAATCCGTCGCGTAGAGGTTCATTATCAAGACAGGTCCGTTGTTCGCATTGGTTATGATCGCAACGAAGACGCTGGTTATATTACTGCTTTTAACGAAGCATGGGGCGAAAATGAGCAGGGTGAAACATACAATATCTTATTTGATCTGGACGGTCAGGACGAAATGGGTTGATCGGGCCGCGTTTGGCACAACACCAGGTAAAACCTGACTTGTGGCCCGCCCCTGTGGGGCCATAAGCTGTTGGCGAATACCAATAGGTGACTTGCCCATGACCACAGCCCTGATTACCCACGCCGATTGCCTGACCCATGTCACTCCCGAAGGCCACCCGGAACGCGTTGCCCGGTTGGAACACGTGCTGCATGCGCTGGAACCGCTGGACCTGCTGCGCGTGCGCGCGCCCATGGCAGCCGAAGATGATATCTTGCGTATCCATCCGGCCTCACATCTGGAAAACCTGCGCAAAGCCCGGCCGAACGCAGGGTTTAAGCAGGTAGACGGCGACACGTTTTTGTCGCCCGGTTCGCTAGACGCGGCATTCAGGGCGGCAGGTGCCGTTATACGTGGCGTCGACATGGTGCTGACCGGAGAGGCCCAAAACGCCTTTGCTGCCATCCGCCCACCGGGGCATCATGCAGAAACCGACACCGCCATGGGGTTCTGCCTGTTTGGCAATGCGGCGCTGGCCGCCAAACATGCGCTGGACCACCACGGACTTAGCCGCGTCGCCGTGGTCGATTTCGATGTTCACCATGGCAACGGCACCCAAGATCTGTTGTGGGATGAAAAGCGCGCACTGGTGATCACCTCGCAGCAGATGCCACTATGGCCCGGATCTGGCCGCGTTGACGAAGACGGCGCCTATGGGAACATTCTCAACATGCCTTTGCCCGCCGAAAGTGGTGGCGCTGAAATGCGCGCCGCCTATCAGGAGAAGGCCTTTCCCCGGTTGCGCGATTTTAAGCCGGAATTGATCATCATTTCCGCTGGCTTTGATGCCCATCGGGACGACCCTTTGGCCAATCTGAACTGGACGACACAGGATTTCGCCTGGATCACCGCCGAACTCTGCGTCCTTGCGCAAGATCTGTGCGGCGGGCGTATCGTCTCGACTTTGGAAGGCGGGTATGATCTGAACGCGCTAAGCACGGCCTGCAAGGCACACGTAGACGAATTGATAAAGGCATCCGAATGACCCAGACACCCGTAGAAAACATGAGCTTTGAATTGGCCATGAAAGAGCTGGAAGCCGTAGTGGGCAAGTTGGAACGCGGAGACGTGGCGCTGGATGACTCGATCACACTTTATGAACGGGGTGCTGAATTGAAAAAGCGCTGCGAGGACGAGCTGAAGCGGGCCGAGGAAAAGGTTGCGGCGATCACGCTGGACGCCAGCGGCACTGCAACCGGCACCACGCCGCTGGACGCGGGTTAAGACATTGGCCGCCACTACTGCCGTCAAACCTCGGCCCTTTGCCGAGGCCCTGACCCGGACTCAGAACCTGATCGCAACCCGCGTAGACGCAGTTCTGGTGGGCGAAGACACGCTGTCAGATGCGATGCGTTACGCCTTGACCGGCGGCAAGGGACTGCGTGGGTTTTTGGTATTGGAAAGTGCACGGTTGCACGGTGTCGACGAGGACGTAGCCCTGGATGCCGCGCTGGCGATTGAGTGCATCCACGCCTATTCGCTGGTGCACGACGACCTGCCCTGCATGGACGATGACGACCTGCGCCGCGGTATGCCCACCGTGCACCGGCAATGGGACGAAGGTCTGGCCGTTCTGGCGGGTGATGCCTTGCAGACACTAGCGTTTGAGCTGCTGTCCGATGCCAAATTCGGGTCAGGCGCACTGGGTTTGATCCGGATGCTGGCGCAGGCTGCTGGCAAAGACGGTATGGTGTCCGGACAGATGCTGGATGTCGCCGCTGAAACCAGCCCCGAACCGCTGACCCTACAGCAGATCACCCGGTTGCAAAGCCGCAAGACTGGCTGCCTTATCTCTTGGTCTGCTATGGCCGGAGCAGTGATTTCCGGCGCCGATACCACACCCTTGCGACACTACGCCGATGCCCTTGGCCTTGCATTTCAAATTGCTGATGACATTCTGGACGTTGAGGGTGACGCTGAAACAGTTGGCAAGCGGGTGCGCAAAGATGCCGAGGCCGGTAAGGCCACATTTGTCTCGCTGTTAGGTCTGGATGCGGCCAAGGCCCGTGCCGTTGAACTTTGCGATCAGGCCTGTGCCGCGCTGGATGTTTACGGTGACCACGGTGAAACCTTGCGCGACGCAGCCCGGTTCGTTATTTCGCGCGACAGCTAATTGCCGCCAAAGGAGGCGCCGCATGCCTGACCAGACCACAGATAGACCCAACACGCCGCTGTTGGACCAGATCAACCGCCCGGCGGATCTGAAAGCTCTCAGCAATGCGCAACTGGCCCAAGTGGCCAGCGAGTTGCGGTCAGAAACCATTTCGGCTGTGTCCGTCACCGGTGGCCATCTGGGCGCGGGTCTGGGTGTCGTTGAACTGACAGTGGCGCTGCACGCCGTGTTTGACACCCCCCGCGACAAGCTGATCTGGGACGTGTCGCACCAGTGTTATCCGCACAAGATCCTGACCGAACGCCGCGACCGCATCCGCACCCTGCGCACCAAAGACGGGTTGTCAGGCTTCACCAAACGCTCGGAATCGCCCTACGACCCTTTTGGAGCGGCGCATAGCTCGACCTCGATCAGTGCCGCACTTGGGTTTTCTGTCGCGCGGGATCTGGGCGGCGTAGTGCCCGAAGGAAACGGCGACGCGATTGCGGTGATCGGCGATGGGTCAATGTCAGCGGGTATGGCGTTTGAGGCGATGAACAATGCGGGCCATCTGGGCAAGCGTTTGTTTGTCATTCTCAACGACAACGAGATGAGCATCGCGCCGCCGGTTGGTGCCCTCTCGTCTTATCTGTCACGGCTTTATGCCGAAGAACCGTTTCAAGAGCTGAAGGCCGCCGCCAAAGGCGCAGTATCGTTGCTGCCGGAACCCTTCCGCGAGGGGGCCAAGCGCGCCAAAGATATGCTGAAAGGCATGGCCGTGGGCGGCACCTTATTTGAATCGCTTGGTTTTTCTTACCTTGGGCCGATCGACGGTCACGATCTGGACCAATTGCTGCCAGTCCTACGGACCCTCAAAGCCCGCGCTACCGGCCCGGTGCTGATCCATGTGCTGACCAAAAAGGGCAAAGGATACGCCCCCGCCGAGGCCGCCCGCGACAAGGGCCATGCCACCGCCAAGTTTGACGTGGTGACAGGCAAGCAGAAAAAGACTCCGTCCAATGCGCCCAGCTATACCGGCGTATTTGGCGACGAGCTGGTGAAACATGCGGCCAAGGACGACAAGATCTGTGCCGTGACCGCCGCAATGCCAGATGGCACCGGGTTGAACCTGTTTGCCGAACGCTATCCCTCGCGCTGTTTCGATGTGGGCATTGCCGAACAACATGGTGTGACCTTTGCCGCTGCGCTTGCGGCCGGTGGGATGAAGCCATTTTGCGCGATGTATTCGACATTTCTGCAACGGGGCTACGATCAGGTGGTGCATGACGTCGCCATTCAACGTCTGCCGGTGCGTTTCGCGATTGACCGCGCCGGACTGGTGGGTGCCGATGGCGCCACCCACGCGGGCAGCTATGACATCGGATTTATGACCAACCTGCCAGGCATGGTGGTGATGGCTGCCGCCGACGAGGCCGAACTGGTGCATATGGTGGCCACCGCCGCCGCCCATGATGATGGGCCGATCGCCTTCCGCTATCCCCGTGGCGAGGGTGAAGGCGTCGAAATGCCGGATGAGCCGCACCTGCTGGAGATCGGCAAGGGCCGTATGATCCAAACCGGGTCTCGGGTGGCGCTGCTGTCGTTCGGAACCCGTCTGGGTGAGGTCCGCAAAGCCGCCGAGGCGCTGTCTGCCAAGGGTATCACACCGACAATTGCCGACGCGCGCTTTGCCAAACCGCTGGACCGTGAGATGATCCTGGACCTGGCTGCCAACCACGAGGCGCTGATTACGATTGAAGAAGGCGCCGTGGGTGGCTTTGGCTCACACGTGGCACAGCTGCTGGCGGATGAAGGCGTGTTTGACGCGGGGCTGAAGTACCGATCCATGGTGCTGCCCGATATCTTTATCGATCAGGCCAGCCCAGAGGACATGTACCGTGTGGCCGGCATGGACGCCGCACAGATAGAGGCCAAGGTTCTGGATGTGCTGGGCGTGGCAACGATTGGAGAGAAGCGGGCGTGAATCCCTTTTTAGGGTTTATTTCTGTTCTCAAGAATATCCTGTCAAACTACTGATCAGTCGATAGATCTTGGCGCTCCAACGGCGATTAAGTTTAAATACCAAACAAGAAACGATGTCATCTCCCATGATAACAGGGGGAAGGTGCCGAGGTTGTGCGACCACTAAGTTTAGCAGCAATGCCCGTTCAACGAACACAGCTGGCCCCAATACCAAATCGACTTTGTGCATCACCGACTGCGACTTCCACAAATCATCAACCCAACCAGGAAACTTCTTGTTTAGCTGCCCATACAATCGGCCCAACGTCCGGAAGTTGATCAAAACAAATATTAAATGAATAAATCCCATACCTAGTTATAGCGCAGGCGGATCAGCAGGTGGGATAAATTTCTCCATATCTTCGGCCTCGAACACAGCCTTTAACCCGGTGCGATAGTCTGGGTACTGCAACGGCACCCCCAGCTCCTGTTTGATCAGTGCATTGCTGACCCGCTTGTTCTCGCTGTAAAAGCTGCGCGCCATTGGGGTCATTGCGGCCTCTTCAAACGGCACTTCGGGTGGCATGGGTAGGCCCAGCAGTTCAGCCGCATAGCTGAGCACGTCCTGGGGCGGCACCGGGACATCGTCACAGACATTGTAAATCGCGCCAGGATTGGGCTGCGCGATCGAGGCCGCCAACACCTGGGCGATGTCATCCACATGAATGCGCGAGAACACCTGACCCGGTTTGATGATCAAACGCGCCTTGCCGGTCATCAGCTTGGCAAAGGGTCCACGCCCCGGCCCGTAGATACCGGCCAGACGAAAGATGTGCAGTGGCAGTCCGTTGACAGACTGCCATTCAGTTTCAGCCTGTGCGCGCCATTTGCCACGATTGGCCGCCGGAGTGATCGGCGTGGTCTCGTCCACCCAGCCGCCGTTGTGATCGCCATAAACCACCGTAGTGGACAGGTAGCCGACCCACTCCAGATCCCTGGCTGCGGCGATTTTGTCGCGCAGCCCGGCCAGCACCGGGTCGCCGTCCGCCGTGGGGGCGATTGAGGACAGAATATGCGTCACACCGTCCAATGACACATCGTCGCCCGGCCAGGTCAACATCTCTACACCGTCTTCAGCAGCCCCCCCCTCGCGAGAGGTTCCGATCACCCGCCAGTCATCCCCCGGCAAGCACCGCGCCAATGCGCGGGCAGAGTATCCATATCCAAGGCAGAGCAGTGTTTTTGTCATGGTTCTTACATTCTGTGGCTGTGTTCTGGCTATAAGGGTGATTTCGGTCTTAGGCTACTGGGACATCAAACTGGCCAACCAAAATGCCGTAATCAATGGCAAATCTGGGTATGACTGTCCGATGCCTCAATATTGATCGCTTGATGCCAATACCAGTGCAGATAAGAAGCAAAGTCAGGTAAGTCGCCCAGCGCCGCATCAAAAGCTGCCGCAATACCCAGATCGGCAACATTTGCTACGATGTGGTGGAAATCAAATTGCGCAGCCAGCCAGGGCTCCGATATTTGAAGTCTCCACCCAGTCAGGCTGCACTACTGTTCCGCTTGATTAGTGACACTTCTACTTTGCACAAAGGCGAACATTTCTACTTGGTTACAAAACGGGTGGCTAAATATTGCTACCGATTCCTTATCGTCGCCAAAGCTGTCATCTTCTTGTCATCAAAGAGAGTGTATTCGGAAACTCAGAACAATGCGGGGGCTTGCGCTCGGCGCGACAATCATAACAATTGGCACATGACAGACATTGCATTCCCAAGCTGGCCCGACGTCGCCCCACATCTTATTTCAGTAGCCGCAGGACGCGCCTTTGCGGATACGGTTATTCGCCAAGGTAAATGGGTCAATGTGCACACCCGAGAAGTGCTGCCCAATCATGACATCGCCATTGTTGCCGGGCGTATCGCCTATGTTGGCCCAGATGCCTCTTATTGCACCGGCCCCGATACCGAGGTGATCGAGGCCAATGGGCGCTTTATGATTCCCGGTCTCTGCGACGCCCATTTGCATATTGAATCCGGTATGCTGACACCGGCAGAATTTGCATGTGCGGTAATCCCGCACGGCACTACCAGCATGTTCACCGACCCACATGAAATCGCCAACGTATTGGGGTTGGACGGGGTGAAATACATGCATGACGAGGCGCTGATGCAGCCTGTCAATATCTTCACCCAGATGCCATCCTGCGCGCCCTCGGCACCGGGATTAGAGACAACGGGCTATGAAATTTCACCCGAAGACGTCGCCGAGGCGATGAGCTGGCCGGGCATTGTAGGTCTGGGTGAGATGATGAATTTCCCCGGTGTTGCCAATGCCGACCCCAAGATGCTGGCCGAGATCGCCGCCACGCAGCGGGCCGGGAAAACCGTCGGCGGGCACTATGCCTCGCCTGATCTTGGCCCCAACTTCGCGGGTTATGTGGCCGGCGGACCTGCTGATGACCACGAGGGCACCTGCGAGGCCGACGCCATTGCGCGGGTGCGTCAGGGGATGCGGTCGATGATGCGGCTGGGGTCGGCCTGGTACGACGTTGAAACCCAAATCACTGCGGTGACCGAAAAAGGGTTGGATCCACGCAGTTTCATCCTGTGTACTGACGATTGCCATTCCGGCACATTGGTCAATGACGGCCACATGAACCGGGTTGTGCGCCACGCTATCGCTTGTGGATGTGATCCGGTGGTGGCGTTGCAGATGGCGACGATTAATACCGCCACCCATTTTGGTCTGGAACGCGACATTGGCTCGATTACGCCGGGTCGCCGGGCCGATGTGATCCTGACCTCGGACCTGACAGAACTGCCGATTGAGCTGGTGATTGCACGCGGCAAGATCGTCGCTGAATCAGGCTCTATCAAGGTCGATTGTCCGCATTTGGACTGGCCCGACAGTGCCCGTGGCACCATTCATCTGGGTCACGAACTTGCAGGCAAGGACTTTGAACTTGCCGCCCCTGCTGGCGCCAACGCGGTCACCGCCAATGTGATTGGCGTGGTCGAAAATCAGGCACCGACAAAGGCGCTAAAGGCGGATCTGCCGGTACGCAACGGCTTGGTCGAAGGCGATGGCGACACCATGCAGATCGCATTGGTTGAACGGCATCGCGGCACCGGCGGTGTCACCAATGCCTTTGTCTCGGGCTTTGGCTATCAGGGCAAAATGGCGATGGCATCGACAGTGGCGCATGACAGCCACCACATGATTGTGGTGGGGACCGATCGCGACCAGATGGCGCTGGCCGCCAATCGTCTGGCCGAAGTTGGTGGCGGTGTTACCCTGTTCCGCGATGGCGAAGAGATGGCCTTGGTGGAACTGCCTATCGCTGGTTTGATGTCAGACCAGCCCGCAACAGAGGTCGCCGCCAAGGCCGAGGCCCTGGGCGAAGCCATGCAGGCCTGCGGCTGCACCCTGAACAACGCCTATATGCAGCATTCGCTGTTGGCACTGGTGGTGATCCCCGAGTTGCGGATCTCTGACCTTGGCCTTGTCGACGTTCGCACATTCCAGAAAATTCCAGTTATCGAGTCTGTTACATGATTTCCATTTCCCTACCTCAGCACCCCGAAACCGAAGTGTTCACAGATGCCGCGGCGGCCGTCGCGCGGCTGCAATTGCTGTACCAGCAGGCCACCGATTTTCTATGCGATGGCTTTACCAAAGCCATGGCCGGGGGAAAGGTGGGCGATCAACGCATCCGCGCGTTCTATCCGGAAATCCGCGTCGCCACGTCCAGCTTTGCGCAGGTCGACAGCCGCCTCAGCTTTGGCCATGTGGCGGCTCCGGGGGAATATGCCACCACAGTGACCCGGCCGGACCTGTTCGAGAATTATCTGGTTCAGCAGATAGGCCTGCTAATCCGCAACTATGGCCAGCCAGTCACCGTCGGCGTGTCGGACACGCCAATGCCGGTTCACTTTGCCGTTGCCGCCCGCCCTGGTCTGACAATTCCACATGACGGGGCTGCGGGCTTCACCCTGCGCGACGTCTTTGATGTCCCGGATCTGGCGACGACGAACGACGATATTGTGAATGGCACCCATACCCCGGCCAATGGAACCGGCCCACTGGCGCTGTTCACCGCCCAGCGTGTGGATTATTCGCTGGCACGGTTGGCGCATTACACCGCCACCGATCCACAGCATTTCCAGAACCACGTCTTGTTCACCAACTATCAGTTCTATGTCGCCGAATTTGAGGCCTATGCCCGGGCCCAACTGGCAGACCCGGACTCGGGCTACACCAGCTTTGTCAGCACCGGCAACCACGAGATCACTTCGGCGGATACCACAATCCCCGAGACCACCAAACAGCCGCAAATGCCGACCTATCACCTGAAACGCGAAGACGGCAGCGGCATTACTCTGGTCAACATCGGCGTTGGGCCGTCAAATGCCAAAACTGCGACCGATCATATCGCCGTGCTGCGCCCCCATGCCTGGCTGATGGTCGGCCACTGTGCCGGGTTGCGCAACACCCAGGCGCTGGGAGATTTTGTACTGGCGCATGCCTACCTGCGCGAGGATCACGTGCTGGACGACGACCTGCCAGTCTGGACCCCAATCCCCGCCCTTGCAGAAATTCAAATCGCACTGGAACAGGCAGTGGAAGAGGTGACCGAGCTAGAGGGCTATGACCTGAAACGGATCATGCGAACCGGCACTGTCGCCACCATCGACAACCGCAACTGGGAGTTGCGCGATCAATCCGGCCCGGTGCAGCGCCTGAGCCAATCCCGCGCGGTTGCCCTTGACATGGAGAGCGCGACGATTGCCGCCAACGGCTACCGGTTTCGGGTCCCATATGGCACCTTGCTATGCGTCTCTGATAAACCTTTGCACGGCGAACTGAAGCTGCCGGGTATGGCATCGGATTTCTATCGCACCCAAGTCGCACGCCACTTAATGATCGGAATACGCGCAATGGAACGTCTGCGTGGCATGCCATTAGAGCGGTTGCACAGCCGAAAACTGCGGTCCTTCGACGAAACGGCCTTCCTCTAAAGGCTTTTTCAGCGTATTTCAGCTGAAATTGGCTAGTTTTCCCCATATTTCGTTACACTATTCGTTGTGTTAGGCCACAACATAACGCTAAGGTCACGCAATGAGGCCCCATAAGTCGGGCAGACGTAAGGAGACAAAGAATGTCCAAACCAATGACAAAAACCCAGCTCGTTGCCGCTCTGGCCGAAGACATGGGCAGCGATAAAAAAGCCGCAGGCGCAGCTCTGGAAGCCGTTTGTGACCTGATCACCCGCGAAGTATCCGGTGGCGGTGCTGTCACACTTCCCGGCGTTGGCAAGATCTATTGCCGCGAGCGCCCAGAGCGCGAAGTGCGCAATCCTGCCACTGGCGAAAAATTCATGAAAGAAGCCGACAAGGTTGTCAAAATGACAATCGCCAAAGCGCTGAAAGACAGCGTTAACGGCTAAGCTTGAATTCACTTTGAATTTAGGAAAGGGTCGCCCCAACGGGCGGCCCTTTTCCGTCGTTACATAGCAAAGGTACGTTTCATGGATGGTGTTAACCTAGCCCTGATCATGGCCGCAGGATTGCTGGCAGGGGCCAGTCCGGGACCCGCCACACTGACCATTGCGGGCACATCCATGCAGCAGGGTCGCAAGGCTGGTCTGGTCCTGGCCTCTGGGATCAGCACCGGCTCGTTGATCTGGTCGGTTTCTGCGGCCTTTGGCTTGGGGGCCGTGATGCTGGCCAATGCCTGGTTGTTTGAGGTCGCCCGATACGCTGGTGCCGCTTATTTGATGTACCTGGCTTTCCGCTCGGCACGGTCTGCCTTGCGATCTGGGACGCCTAAAATGAAAAGTTCCCGGGCCAAGTCGCTGAGGGCAATCTTTGCCAAAGGTCTTGCGTTGCACATAACCAACCCCAAGGCAGTTCTTTTCTTTGGATCACTGTATGCCATTGCCATTCCACCTGGCACATCGCCCTCGGTTTTATTGACCGTTATCGCCGTGATTGCGGTGCAAAGCACGCTGGTGTTCCACGGCTATGCACTGTTGTTTTCCAGCGCCACCGCAGCGCGCATCTATCAGCGGTTGCGGCGCGGGTTTGAAGCCGTTTTTGCAGCTGCATTTGCCACCGCCAGTTGGCAGATTTTCACCGCTCGGTTCAGCTAACGTCAATTCGGCCGGTAACAGACGGTCACATAAGGATCACCAAGAATGGATGCACGCGCAATTGCCATGGGGCTTGCCTTTGCCTTTATGTGGTCCTCGGCCTTTACCTCGGCGCGGATAATTGTCGCCGATGCCTCGCCGTTGTTCTCACTGGCGCTGCGGTTTCTGGTGTCCGGACTGATTGGCGTCTGTATTGCCCGTGCCATGGGGCAGACGTGGCACCTGAACCGCATCCAATGGCGAGCCACCATCATTTTCGGGGTCTGCCAGAACGCATTGTATCTGGGGCTTAACTTTGTCGCCATGCAGACAGTTCAGGCGTCACTGGCTGCCATTATCGCCGCCACGATGCCCCTGTTGGTGGCGCTGGCATCCTGGGTGTTGTTCAAAGAACGGTTGAGGCCGCTGGGTATTGTAGGGTTGCTGGCGGGCGTGCTGGGGGTGGGTCTGATCATGGGAACCCGGATCAGCGCCGGGGTAGACCTGTATGGCATGGCGTTATGCGGACTTGGCGTACTGGCGCTAACTGTCGCCACACTGGCACTGCGTGGGGCGACATCAGGCGGCAACTTCATGATGGTGGTGGGGCTGCAGATGCTCGTCGGGGCAGCCCTGCTGTTTGTCGCCGCCCTGTTGTTTGAAGACATCTATATCAATCCCACACTGTCGCTGGCGCTGGCCTTTGCCTATACCACGCTGGTGCCCGGACTGATTGCCACCTTTATCTGGGTGTTGCTGCTGAACCGCATCGGACCACTGCGCGCGGCGACGTTTCACTTTCTAAACCCAGTGTTTGGCGTCGCTGTCGCTGCGATACTGCTGGGTGAGCGCCTTGGGCCGATGGACATGGTGGGCGTGCTGATTGTCACCATCGGTATCCTGGCTGTGCAGCTGTCGCGTCAGCCTGCGCCCGTCGCGAAACCCACCGCGGCGGAATGAGGGTGCAGTTCGTGAAAGTTTACAGTAGCCTTACGGTAAGAAAAAGGGAGCGGCTATGTCCGATAAACTGAACCAGGTCTTGCAGGCCATTGATAGGGTCAATGCATCGGATCCCAAGCTTGAAGACGGTCAACCCGAATCGCAGCTTTACGGCCTGCGTATGAGCACCGAGCTTGCCCGATTGTTCCCCGATGCGAGTGAACCGCTGCAAATTGCCGCCCGTGGCCAACATGTTGAGCGCTGGAAGCTAAGGCGCGACACCTACCCCGAGGGCCGTGCAGGCTATCTGACCTGGCGCAAGGATCAAGCCCGCCATCATGCCGATGTGGTCGCCACCCTGATGCAGGACGCAGGGTACCCGGAAACAGACATTCAGACAGCTGGCCAGATGCTGCGCAAGGAAGGTCTGAAACGTGATGCCGGAGTGCAGGCCTTTGAGGACGTAATCTGCTTTGTCTTTCTGAAATGGTATTTCGCCCCTTTTGCGGCCAAACACTCGGTAGAAAAAATCCAAAGCATCGTAGAGAAAACCGCACGCAAAATGTCGGCCGAGGCGCGCGCCCGTGTGCTGCAAGAGTTCGAGTTGCCCACAGATCTGGCCGCAGCCTTCGCCAGCTAGTCCTCCCGCCCGTCGTCAGGATCTGGCGATCCCTTCTCCCGTTGGGCATGGCCGCGCCTTTGGCGCGGCGGAACCGCCCATCCGTAATGCTGCACAATGGCGCGAGGACGCTGAAACATTGCTTTGCATGTGCCACAAGTCATCCCATCTACTGGGGGAACCCAAAAGCCGGAGGCCAAATGCCCAAATACAGTAAAAACCCGGACGTAATCGCCGCACTCTCGCCTGAAGAATATCATGTAACACAGAATGCAGGCACCGAACGCCCTGGCTCTGGCGCGCTGCTAGGGAACAAGGCCCCCGGAGTATATGTGGATATCGTATCGGGCGAGCCGCTGTTTGCCTCGTCCGACAAATACGAATCTGGCTGCGGCTGGCCCAGTTTCACCAAGCCCATTGAACCCGCCTATATGCAGGAGCTGCAGGATCATACCCTGGGCATGGCCCGCACCGAGGTCCGGTCGACCCACGGCGACAGCCACCTGGGGCATGTCTTCCCTGACGGGCCAGCCGATCGCGGCGGGTTGCGGTACTGCATCAACTCGGCCGCCCTGCGCTTTGTCCATCGTGATGACATGGCAGACGAGGGCTATGGCGACTACATCAACCAAGTGGAGGACGTAACATGAGTACCACAGAGCGTGCAGTATTGGCCGGCGGCTGTTTCTGGGGCATGCAGGACTTGATCCGCAAGCGGCCCGGCGTGATTAGCACCCGCGTCGGCTATACCGGTGGCGACGTTGAGAACGCCACTTATCGTAACCATGGCACCCATGCCGAAGGTATCGAGATTATCTTTGACCCTGCGGTGACATCATACCGCGAGATGCTGGAATTTTTCTTTCAGATCCACGACCCGACAACAAGCAACCGCCAAGGCAACGACATGGGGATGAGCTATCGTTCGGCGATATACATCACCAGTGAGAGTCAAAAAGCAGTGGCCGAAGATACCATCGCCGATGTCGAGGCCTCTGGTCTATGGCCGGGCAAAGTGGTCACCGAAGTCGAGCCGGTCGCTGAATTCTGGCAGGCCGAACCCGAGCATCAAGACTATCTGCAAAACCGCCCTGATGGCTATACCTGTCATTTTGCCCGCCCCGACTGGGTGCTGCCGAAACGTGCTAAAGCCTCGTAAAGCTAGGCCAACCGCTGCGCCGCCCAGCGTGCTGCATCAGCTACAGCAGCATCGGGATCATCAACCCGCACCTGCGCCACCGGGCGCAGGCTGGGGTCTTGCGAGTTTCCTATTGCATACAGAGCATTGCGAATAAAACGATCACGGCCAATGCGTTT
>Ga0105350_10001128_pt1 | contig 17333 bp, 16 predicted proteins | sample EN1Hudsemesocosm_FD_83506 | JGI IMG/M metagenome (GOLD analysis project Ga0105350, IMG submission 83506) | Methane-oxidizing microbial communities from mesocosms in the Hudson Canyon - EN1E Hudson Canyon | ecosystem: Environmental > Aquatic > Marine > Cold seeps | place: Hudson Canyon... | reverse complement strand
TTTGCTGCTGGAGGGGGATACCTCAAAAGACGTGACACTTCGTTCCGGTGATGTGGTGTTTATTCCACCGGTGGGCGATACGGCTGGTATTGATGGTGAAGTGCGACGACCTGCCATATACGAATTTGCGAAGGGTGAGACCTTGGGCGATATACTTAGTTTCGCGGGCGGTTTGTTGTCATCAGCCTTCCCGGCCGAAGCCATGTTAGAGCGTATTGGTAATAATGATCAAAAAACCGTTATTGATTTGAATGCTATTTCTAAGACACTCGCGAAAACAGCAGCGCAAACGGGTGATGTGTTAAAAATACCCTCTGTGTTGGCTAAAACCGAAAATACTGTGGCATTGCGCGGCCATGTTTACCGGCCCGGCGTAAGGAATTGGTCCAAAGGGTTGCGGCTGTTAGATGTGGTGAAAAGTGTTGATCAGCTCAAGCCTCGCGCGGATTTACGCTATGGTTTAATTAAGCGTTACATACCGCCGCAAAAAACGTTAGAAATGCTTTCTTTCAATCTAGCAGAAGCGTTAGCGAAGCCAGGTTCGGAAGAAAATATTGTTCTTCAAAGCCAAGATGAAATCTTAATATTCGGTTTGTACCCCGGTGATCAGGGTTCTCTACCTGGTAGTGAAATAGTAGAGACGCCTGTTGAAAACGTTTCTCCGTTGTTGGGGCAAAGGCAGCCTAGCGTCGATATGAGCGACGCAGCATTTATATTCCCCAGCGATTCGGAAGCAGATGCGCCGCAAGAGCTTATCGAGAGAGATCGCTCGCACAGCCGCACCCAAGTCACTGTTAGTGTTTATGAGGAAGAGGCTGCTTACTGGGGGCGGCAGTGGGTGATTGATGAAATTTTACAGGAGTTGCGAGCGCAATCAGAGATTGGTCGGCCCTCGCCTGAAGTAAAAATTACGGGGAGCGTGAGATATCCTGGTGATTTTCCCTTGGTTGAAGGGATGGGTGTTGAAGAGTTAATTTATGCCGCTGGGGGCTTGACCGAGAAGGCTTACAAGCTAAGCGCAGAAATTAGCCGGACGGGTTTTAACGATAGACAAGTTCGTAACCAAGAGCGTTTTGAGATTGACTTGAATACAGAACTAGCGCTTGATTTCAAATTTCAATCACGCGACGTTCTGCAAATTCGCTCGATTCCGGAATGGGTTGAGAACCACTATGTAACGTTGACTGGAGAAGTGCGCTTTCCGGGGCAGTACCCAATTCACAAAGACGATACACTTAGAGATGTTCTTGATCGGGCGGGCGGCGTGACCGACTATGCTTATGTACCAGGTTCTCTGTTTACTCGCGTCGAATTACAGAAACAACAAGCTGACCGACTAGCGGACATGCAACGCAGGTTAGCTGAAGATATTGCCAAGGCTCAGTTACTGGACAAAGACGGTAGGGCGCGAAGCGCGGACTTAGGTACCGCGCAAGAATTATTGTTTCAGTTGCAGAACACACCAGCGATTGGGCGTTTAGTGATCGATCTAGCTAAAGTAATTAAAGAAGACCCCAATTATTTAATTCCTTTGCAGCATGGTGACACATTGAATGTGCCTGCGCGTAAAAATTCAGTGACGATCATTGGTGAAGTACAGTTGCCAATTTCTCAGGTGTATGAGCCCGCGCTGGAATACAATGATTATATTGATCGCAGCGGCGGCATTACTGACAAGGCAGACGAAGAGAGAATATACGTTATCAAAGCGAACGGTGGTGTACAGAGCCCAGGGTCTTCAAATTGGTTTTCATCAAATGATTCAAATATTGACCCGGGTGATACGATAGTGGTGCCACTTGATGCTGATAAGTTGGATCAGCTAGTGCTGTGGCGTGACGTAAGCCAAATTTTCTATCAAATTGCGCTCGGCGCCGCCGCGGTGGGGAGTTTGTAGGTGAGAGGTGTTTCGCGAAGGCAGTCCCAAGTTAAAAAAAGTCATGATGACGAAGTCGATTTATTAGAGATAGGGAGAGCACTACTCCAGGGAAAATGGGTTATCTTCGCTTCATTTCTCCTGTTTTTTTCGACGTTCATATTCTATTCCTTATCGCTCCCAAATTTGTACAGGAGTTCGGCTTTAGTGACGCCAGCTGATGCGGCTGACACTGGCGGTTTATCTGGATTAGCTGGGCAACTTGGAGGGCTTGCGACAATCGCTGGAATTAACTTGTCTAGTGGAGGCTCAAATAATTCGGCCGAAGCAATAGAGGTTCTTCAAAGCTGGGCTTTTATTGAGGAATTCATAGAAGAGCAAGGAATCGAAACGCAAGTGTTTGCGGTTAAGGAATGGGATCCTGTGAACGATGAGCTTATTTTTGATTTAGATATTTATAATTCTGACTCTGAAGTTTGGACTCGTAAGCCGCCGAAGGGCGGCGATTCAAAACCAAGCTCTTGGGAGCTCTATGATAAATTTATAAGCGAGTATATGAGTATTGAGGAAGATGCATTGACGGGTTTCACAACAATAAGTATTGAGTATTACTCGCCTGAGCTTTCCAAGGTATGGGTGGACGAGCTTGTGAAGAAAATCAATGATCGCTTCAAAAAAAGTAACGCGGATACGGCTGAGAGGAATTTGACTTACCTGCGGGCGCAAGCAGCAGAGACAAAATTCGCGAGTATGCAAAAGGTCTTTTACGATCTCATCGAAGAGCAAATTAAGACACATATGCTTGCAATGGGTTCAAATGAGTATGTGTTTAAAACGGTACGAGAGGCTCGCGTATCAGAAGTAAAATCGAATCCAAAGAGATCTTTGATAGTTTCTCTTGGTGCAATACTTGGCTTAATTTTCGGGGCAATCTTAAGTCTATTTTTATTTATGGACCGTTCCCCTAGGTTAAGAAACAAATAACAAATAACAAATAACAAATAACGACTGATTATTTGCAGGTTTTTTCTTGAGAGGTTCCATGCAATGTTTGAGCAAATAAGTAGAGTGATGCATATGATGTTATGTCTCTCGTAAAGGAACACTGAAACCTTTTCGTACTGAGCTTCTTAATACTAGTTTGCTTGGGCTATTTATGTACAGCTTCTTAGATTTAAAGAGAAATATATAATGGATTACAAAGAGTTACACATTAACACTACAAAACAGTTTACCTTGTTAACATCTGAAATACAGGGTTTTGTCAGTAAAATTGGGCTAGATAATGGAGTTGTAGAGGTTTTTACTCCTCATACCACTACAGGAGTGATGATTACCGAGAACGAGATTTTGCATCTTGTGGATATTAGGTTCTTTTTAGATAAGGTCGCCCCATTTAAAAAAGAACCTGAGGGACCTCATGGAAACGTAAAGTATCTTCATGATCTGATTTCTCTCAGGAATGATGTTCCCAGCGATGAACCAGTTAATGGACATTCACATATTCGTCGACTGTTTTTTAGTAGCTCTGTCAGAGTGCCTGTTATCAATGGAAAGTGTTACTTGGGGGATTGGTCAGATGTTTTCTTTGTCGAGTTGGACCCCGGCCGGGATAGAAAAGTATTGATCTACACGGAATCATAATTTATGAAAAAGGTCTTTACCATCATAAAGGCAGACTCAGAGCGGGTTCCAAAGAAGAACTTTTTGAAGCTGGGTAGAAAGCCGATGTGGAAATGGCTCCTAGAGGAACTTTCGGACTTTGATGTATACGTTAATACGGATTCTGAAGAGTTAATTGAAGAGCTGGCATCATATTCTCACATAACGCCCATATGTCGATCGCAGAAACATATTGATTGGGAGTTGCGGGCAGCAGATATAGGCAGTCCTGTAATGGATATGGTGAAGGAGTTTTGCGAAGGTTTTTTAGCTGATGATGAAATATTTGCATTGGTGCACATTACATCTCCATTTCTGAAATCAGTTACTTTAGCCGCTGCTTTCGACAAGTATGAGCAGCTTAGTTGTCACTCCATACATAGCGTTAAGAAGATTCAAGATTTTACGATGAGCGAAGATCAAGGGGGCATTGAGCCGATGAACTTTTCGTTCGATAGAGTGTCGAGGACTCAGGATTTAAAACCTTATTTCCAATCACTTGGGGCTTTCTTTGTCCTTAATAGCAAGAAATTGAATCAAGAGAATTATAGAAGGTTAACCGCTGATAGCGTTTTATTCCCACTCAGCAGTCTAGAGGCTGTTGAAGTAGATACGCCAGAGGAATTTGAATTCGCTAAACTGATCGCATCAGCCTTAGAGGAGTAAAGCATGAATTTTATAGATGTAACATTGCGAGATGGTGGTCACCAAGTCGATTTTGACTGGAACGAGGCGTTCTTATCCAAGTATTTACCAGTCGTATCCTCAGTAAAAGAAGTTTCTTATATCGAATTAGGTTATTGGTTACAAACTTCCAAAAGTTTGAATCGTTTTTACAACATGTCGCCGAGCGATTTAGAATGGCTGGTTGATCTTGGTCTGAAAAAGCCTGCCTCTGTCATGATTGACTACCATTATTGCTCGCATGATATTTCTGATTACAAGTCTGAGGCGTTTTCTTCAAATGTTGACCTTATTCGTTTGTGTTCTCGAAGAGAAGATATTACTGAAGCTGTTAAATTTGGTAGGAAATTAATCGACGAATTGGGAGTAAAACTGAGTTTAAACTTCTTCAATATAACTAATTACAGCAGTGATGAGATACGCTACTGCGTAGAAAATGGAAAGAGAGCTGGAGCAACATTTTTGTATTTTGCTGATACCCATGGCGCTCTCAATCTCAATGAAGATGCCACAATATATGCTGAGTATGCCAAGATGATAAATGATAGCGGTATAATTGCTGGTCTTCATTTGCACGATCATTCAGGCAAGGCGTACTTGAATTATTGTTTGGGAAAAAAGATAGGCTTTTCATCATTCGATTTTTCACTTGGAGGCATGGGTAAAGGAGTTGGCAACCTTAAAATGGAGCATATAGTCAGTACACTTGATAACTTAGATCTGATTGACCTTCTAAACAACGAAAGCCTTTTGAGGATGCCTCCGCTTGTTTCAGGCCTTATTACGGCAGCCTTGTCATCCACCGATTACTATGCGACCAAATGCGATGAGCTGGGCATTGCGCCATCTCAATTAGCAAGGGTTTTGATGGACAAAACGTCTAGCGAAAGAGATATTTTTGATGCTAGTTTGCTCACAGGGAGTAAAAAATGAAAGTCATATTAGTCGGGTCATCAGGTGCGCTTGGAACTGAACTGTTGGCATCTGCTAAAGAATATATGGTTCCTGTATTACAGATTTCAAGCAGCGTTGAAGACACTGATAGTAGTTTAAAGTGTGATTTACAAGACGTTGGGCAGATTGCAAATTGCTTGAAGAACTTACCAGTTTTCACTAACGATGACGCCGCTATCATTAATAGCGGCGTTATTGGAGACATTGGACTCGCTGCTGAGGTAGGTTATGAAAAATTTGCCACTGCGTTGAATATAAACGCATTTAGTAATGTTGAGTTATTTAAGGAGCTTTACAGCAAAGGAGTCAGAAATTTTATCGTAATTTCAAGTGGCGCAGCGCTCAAAAATTACTCTGGTTGGTTCGTATACTGTCAATCAAAGAGTATCCAGAAGGGAATTTGGGAATCTATCTGCAAAGACTATAAAGATATAAGTGTGCGCTTTATTGCGCCTGGCGTATTGAGCTCGAGCATGCACAATTTCACTCGCGATATTGAGAAAGGAACGTATCCGGACTTAAGTAAGTTTTATGATATTAAGGAAAATAATGATTATCAACAGACCGGGGAGTCGGCACGCAAGATTTTTGCGTTGTTCAGTAGCGAATCGTTTTTTAAACCCGGGTCTGAATTTCTGGACTTAAGAAATCTAGCAACTTAACCCAGTAAAGTTAAATCTTCGCTTCGTGGAGCAGGGATAAAAATTCTTGGCGATCAAAACTTGCGGACGCCAACGTCCATGCTCTGATTATGGGTGACCAAGTGTCTGAGAGGAGGTTGAGGGTCAAAATCTTATTTTCTTCAGTCTCTACAAGGCATTACTAGAAACGCTCTTTGGTTTGTTTTGTATATTTTATTTGCGGCGTCGCAAGGAACGTTAATTCGATGATGAATAAAGACTTTGTAAGAAGTGTGATAACTTAAATGTCAATTTTTGCCTCCCTCGAGAGTAGTTGGGGTCTGCTGGGTAAACCTGAAAAAAAGCAGGCTATTAACTTAGTTTTTGTCGTGATATTCGCCGCTTTGATGAATGCCGCGATGATCGGCTCTATATGGCCTTTCCTTAACTTGGTTGGGGACCCGTCTGTAGTATACGAGAACAAATACTATTCATTTGTATATAGCTACTTATCTTTTGAATCTCCTGGAGATTTTATCGTTTTCACTGCATTAGCGTCTTTTTTCACAATATTGCTATCAACAGTTGCTCAGGTTTATCGAGTTTACGCAGTATCAAATTTTGCGCTGATGAGGTCTCATACTCTGAGTTATAAGCTGTTTAAGCATTACTTGGGACTATCTTATGAGTTTCATACGCTCCATGAAAGTAGCCGTTTAGAGGCGAATGCTCTTTCTGAAACGCAGCAGGTTGTGATGCAGTTGTTCCGTCCCGCAGCAAATATTGTTGCTGCATTAACGTCTATATTCGTTACATTACTTTTACTGCTAATTATTGATCCTCTGGTAACGGGCTCTGTTTTGCTTGTGTTCGGCATTTTTTATGGCGCGGTCCTTTTCTCTACGAGAACTGCAGTTAGTTCACTTGGAAAGAAGCGACAATTAGAGAATCAAAAGTGTTTTCAAATTGCATCAGAGGCATTAAATGGGATTAAGGAAATCAAGGTTAACCGCATAGAAAAAGGATATATGGATCGTTTTTTTAACGCGACTCATGTTATGGCGAGAAGCACTGTAATTGCTCAGTTTCTCGGAGAATCTCCAAACTTCGTATTACAGGGACTGACATTTGGGGGCATGATTGTTCTCACATTAGTACTTTTGGATGTTGATGATGTTAATACTGCAAGCCAATTAGGTGAGACTTTACCTTTAATTGGTATCTTTGCCTTCGCAGGGCAACGACTTATTCCAGAATTACAACGCGTTTTTCAGGGTATTACTCAACTACAGTACGCTAAAGCGGCTGCGCAAAACTTGGAGCAAGAGTTAGAAGTAGATCAAAGATTTGTAACTCGCTCGGTTACCCCTGAACCGTTGCAAGGCTCACCTAGACAAATTCTATTACAAAATGTTTCCTATAAGTTTCCAGGAAGTGAGTCTTACGCAGTTAAGAATATTAACCTTAAGATCGAAGCCGGTACTAAAGTCGGAATAGTTGGTACTACGGGCTCTGGTAAAACGACTTTGTTTGATATTTTTCTAGGATTAATGAGGCCCACAGATGGTCGTATACTGTTGGATGGCGCAGAGTTGACAGATCGTAATATGGATTCTTGGCAGGATAGCTGTAGCTACGTCCCTCAGGATGTTTATTTGTTTGAGGGTACAATTAAAGGCAACATAGTATTTACTAGAAACGGCTCGTTTGATGTGGAGAGATGCGAATGGGCAGTGCGCTCTGCGATGTTGGAGGGATTTATAAACAGCCGAGACGGCGGTATAGAATCAAAAGTAGGGGAGAGAGGGGTACGTTTGTCGGGCGGACAGAGGCAGAGAATAGGTATTGCAAGAGCGCTGTACCGTAAAACAGATTTTTTATTTTTGGATGAAGCGACGAGCGCCCTAGACAATACGACAGAAAGAGCTCTACTAGCGAGTTTAAACACTGAAGCAGCAGACATGACACTTTTCTTGATTGCCCACAGGTTGTCCTCGGTTATGAGTTGTGACCAGATTATTGTAATGAACGATGGCGAGCTGGTAGGCGTCGGTGACTGGGAGTCGTTAATGAGAGAAAACAGCTACTTCAGAGATTTGGTTAAAAGCAAAGAGCAGTAAAGGCTTTAAGTGTAATGGTGAACTATGAATTTAAATGGAACTAAGTGGTTGTTTTTAGATGTTGATGGGGTAATGACTGATGGCCGGTTGTATTACGATGCCAGTGGCGAACAGATAAAAGTTTTCAATGTAAAAGATGGGCTCGGGATCAAGAACGTCAGAGACGCCGGTGTCAAAGTTGGGATTATATCTGGAAGAGGTTGTGATGCCCTTCTTCGGAGACTGGAAGAGCTTGAGTGCGATGAGATTTATATCAATAGACCAGATAAAGGCAATGTTTTTCAGGAGCTAAAGGACAAGTATGGTGATGAAGTATTGGACTCAGTTTGTCTCGGCGATGACCTGCCTGATCTAGAGCTTTATGATGCTTGCAGATATGGTATCGCTGTTAACGACGCTGTTGATGAACTCATTGATTGTGCAGACTTGGTGTTGAAGCGGAAAGGTGGTGAGGGTGCGGTCAGAGAATTGTGTGACCTACTTGTAAAGCGAAACTAGACTAAAAATCACTCTTTTTTTATTCCAAGAATATTAAAAGACTTCAACTCGTTAATAATACGATTCACCATCAACTTACTCGAGCCAACAAACTTGGCCAATCAATATTTAGGATTTAAATATGACGCAAAAGCAGATTTCACAGTCTTCAAGAGAAAAGCGAATGCTTGATGAATTGTTTGAGAAAAAATCGAAGGTTAAATATAGCTTCAACTACGTTAGTAGTTCTCATGCGACGGCTGAGCCTGCTCTTGGTACGATTGAAATGGACGTTAGCGGAAGGTTTGGACGATGGAAGTCCGAGCAATTTAGAGCGGAGAAACTAGCAATGTTATGTGCATCACTTTCCGAAATTGACACAGTACTTGATGTCGGGGGGGGGAACTTATTGGCCTCTAGCTTTTTCGCAAACAAGGGTTTTACAGTCGATATTTCAGATTTCGGTTCGTCCCCTTATTTAACGCCCGATGCCTTGGATAATGCTGGCATTAATGAGTTCCATGACGGAGACTTTAATGTGGTTTCTTTTCCAAAAAAGTATGATTTAGTATGGGCTAGCCACGTTTTGGAGCATCAGAAAAACGTACATGTTTTCCTTGAAAAGCTTGTTTCACTTGTGTCTGAAGGAGGCTATCTGGCAATAGCTGTTCCCCCTCGAAAGCCGTTTATTGTTAGTGGGCATATAAATCTATTCAATCCCGGTTTACTTTTGTACCGAACCATACTTTGTGGGGTAGATTGTTCAGAAGCTAAAATATTCCAATATGACGGAAACATTTGCTTGTTGGTAAAGGTTAAAAGTATTGAATTGCCTAGATTAAATTACGATATTGGTGACATAGAGCTACTTTCCAGTTTCTTTCCCAATGAGCCAAGCGACGGTTTTAATGGTGACTTTATGTTTTGCAATTTGACCCAAATTGAAATTGAAATGATTTACGAAGGGCTAAGTCAGAGCCTTCTTGAAGTAGAGGTTAAGTAGGGTATCAACCGATATTATGTCTTTTCTGTTCGTGCTATTTCGATCTTACTCTAAACTGATTGAGAGGATTATTCTTAAACTCTCGACTCGTCGCCAGAATATTATGGTTTGCAACTCCTATTTAGCGTATCCAAGCCCTAACGCTGGTGCTTATGTTGATGAGCTAAGGTCAAGTACCGGGATTGATTTGAATAAAATTTCGAATGATCTGAAGCTCGAAATTAAGTCTATGAAACTATATGAGTTATTGTCCTTACATAAGTTTTATAACACGGTTCTAGATATTCGCAGCGCCACTATATTATTCCATGAAATTCTACGAAGGCTGTCAAATCCTATCAGCTTGCTGCGTCCATTTGGTTTTAGACAATTCTTGGTAGCACACATGCTTATTGGCGGTGTTGGAATTGAAACGGTTATTAACAAGAACAGTAAAATGATCGTTAAACTTGTTGGTAAATGTTGCAGCGTCTCGAAAAAGTCCTCGTTTGGGGCTTTTTTGAAGGGTAAATCCGTTTCATTATGTGGAGGAGCTCCCTCACCTAGAGATAATAGAGCCGATGTTAAATCAGCTGATATTGTAGTGAGATTGAACAGGACTCAAAACAATTTTGATGATGAAGATCTTGTTTATTATAGATCTGAGTTTCTTGATAATTTATGTGAAAATGGGGGCCTTCACTCTCTATTGGAGATGCCTTGCTGGGTCTCAATTAAGACTGTTAGGCATTATTTTTCCTTGAAAGGTAAGTCGCTGTTCAAGAAAAACCGCGTTGTGGTATCTCTGACTAGTGATGCGGCCTTTGATCTTGGTAAGTTGAATGCGATACCCAACGTATGTTTTGATCTCGTCTATAATGGTTCGGAGCAAATCAAAATATTTGACACTGACTTAAATTTGTCAAAAATGCATAACGCTAGCCATAGGGTTGGTAGCCAGTCAGCAATTGATTTCTCGACAATATTTGGTGAGCACCCCAGTTATGTTCAGTATTGTGTTCTAAAGTACTTCTCAGATTCTGGTTACGTTTCATTTGAAGAAAACCCCTCATTTGATGTTGATTGGGGATACAGGAAATTTATCAGAAGGTTTATTTCTGTATATGAGCGAACTTAAGGTTTTTTTATGAGTTTCCTAGGAGATGTCCGTAAAGATCTCAGCGCACATAAAAGTAAATATCGTCAAGATAATGACTACATGCCATTCAGTGGGAGCATATTTCTTGCGTTAATAAATCCATGTTTTGCTTTGGTTTTTACATATCGTGTCTATTCAAGATTGTTTCGGTCAAAAAATAAGGCATTAAAGATTTTGGGTACATTTATGTATTACCGAGCATGTCGAAAGTATTCATGTGATATTCATCCGAGGTGTAGGATTGATGTACCAATGAAGGTTGGTCATTGTTCGGATATTGTTATTGGCCCGCTGGCTTCGATTGGTAAAAACGCATACTTTTTCAATGGTGTGTCTATTGGGAACAAGCATGTTGGTGATGCTGACGATATGCCAGCGTTAGGTGATAATGTCATTATGGGAACAGGTTCAAAAATATTAGGCCCCACAAAGGTTGGGTCGAATGTAAAAATAGGTGCGCTTACGCTGGTAAGTTCAGATGTGCCTGATGGCTCTAAGGTTGTTGGGATTCCGGGAAGGTTAATATAGGGCGGAACAAGTTTTTCTCATTATATCTGTTTCCTGCACTTTTCTAAGCAACATGTTATCAACGTGTATTTTTATTTTCCTTTTCTCGATTACAACCTTTTTTGAGGCAATGATTTGTCTGATTATCGCGGTTTTAATGTATCATTTATGGCTAGTTTAGTACCAAATCAACAAAGCGTGGCTGAGCGTCAAAACTACGCAATCTTCGCCGTTTTTTTCTTTTATGCAATGTTCTTTCCGACATTTTTCTCGGTTCTAGGGTCGAGTGGCGTGTTCGTTGTAAATGGTCTTTTACTAGTGCTTATGCCTCTATTTTTACTATTGCGGCGAAAAACACTATTGCGTCTGTTCAGTATGTGCCCTAGAGAGGCGCTTTATTTTCCTGCGGCCATGACGCTTTACATAGTTCACCTGCCTATCGCCATGTTAATCGGTTTGTTGTATGGGAACATAGATCTCACCTTTAGAGATTTTTTCGAATACTATCGGCCCGTTTTTTATGTATTAACCTTTGTTGTCGCCTTTATTGTTTTTAGTCATACAAGCTATCTTGAAAAATTTGAGACTACATTAGTTTTTTGCTTTATCGGTATTGCGGCTTTTGGCCTAAACCACTTTCTTGGGGTTGTTGACCCACTTACGGAGCTATACACGAAAGAAAAGAATATTTTATCTCGACGTGTATCTACACCTTTTATAAATCCCTATGATTTCGCGTTTATTATGTCGTTTTTCATCGTTTATTTCTTATCAAAGTTTCTTTTCGCGAAAAAGTTTGGGTTGCTACTATTGGCGAGTATGCTGTTGTTTTTTTTACCTCAATCTAAATCAATTGCGGTAGCATTACTTTTTTCCTTGGGAGTCCTTTTTCCAATACTGATGACACTGTTCTGCTTCAGACTGCGTTCAATGACCGTTAGCATGAGTTTAATGAAGTACTTCTTTTTGGCCCTTGTCGCAATTTTTTTGTTTGCGCTCTCGTTTTCGTTTCTTTTGGAAAACTTCGCTTACTTAGTTAATCAGTTTGTAATTCTCCTAGATGGTGGAGGAGTTGGCCGATCTGCGAATATCAGGCTGGAACAATTTTTATTTGCTATGGACAAAGCTGCCTTGCATCCACTTATTCTATTGTTTGGTAATGGGCCAGCAAAGGGTGAAATGGAATTTGTGGAGTCGATTTACAATTATCAATTCTATCGGTACGGTCTGGTTGGTGCTATATTGTATTTCGCCTTCCCTCTTCTTGTTTCGACTATTTTTCTATGGAAGATACTTAAGGCAATTGGCAGGCAACATAGCAGATTTCCTCTCTTTTTTAGTTTATTTATTTGGTTGCTGATGCTCCCGATTTCGTCTATCGGAAATAACTTTACAGAGCAAGTTCGTAGTTCATTCTTCTTTTACTCGATATTGGGCATTATTGCCGCAACACACTTTTATTTGCGAAAGAGAAGGTGTCTACCCGAATGAAAATAGCTTATGTAACGATGCAGTTTCCTGTTCCGTCAGAAACCTTCGCTTCTCTCGATGTTGAAACTCTGCGCAAAAAGGGTCACACAATGGAGGTTTATGGAATGCGTCCTAATCATGCGAATCATAAACAGTTAATAAAAGACCGAAAGCATGAAAGTTTGATAATAAAAAACTTTTCAGACGATGCATTTTGGCGGTTTCTAAGTTTTCTAACTTTTCATCCATTTATCTGTTTTACACTCTTAGCTTGGGTAGTGAAAGGTTGCATTTTAAAGCCCAAGCTCTTGTTAAAAAGCTTCATTTTATTTCCTTCGGCTATCTTTATTTTCAGTGCTATATATCGCTCTAGACCTGACATTGTGCATCTTTTTTGGGGGCACTATCCTTCGATGATTGGTTATCTGGTTAAGAGGTATATACCCACATCTAAGGTCACAATGTTCTTGGGTGCGCATGACTTAATGGAACAATATCCTTGCTCTATTGCTTTGTCTCGAAACGCTGACGTTATTTTTACTCACTCTAGATCGAACTTGTACATGATGAGTCGTCTTGGTATTGATACAGAAGATGTTAAGGTGATTTTGCGGGGAATATCTATTGATAAGAAGACCATATCGAAAGATTTCGACTCTCGTAAGCCCAGTTTGCTAACAGCAGCACGTTTGATAGAGGAAAAGGGGGTTGATGATGTTTTAAAGATAGCCAGGTCGTTAAAGAGTTCTGAATGTTCTCCCGTGTTAAATATTGCTGGCGATGGTCCAGATTTGAAGCGTTTGATATCTCTTGTATATCAATTAGATTTAAGCGAAAACGTTGTTTTTTTGGGGCATCTCAGACAGATTGAATTATTAGACATGATGGCCTGCAGCGATTTTTTTGTCTTTATGTCCCGATATTCTTCTGAAAGGTTGCCAAATGTTGTTAAGGAAGCGATGCTCTGCGAGTGCGTGGTTGTGACGACTGATACAATGGGAATAGATGAGCTTGTAGCTGACGGTACTGATGGCGCCGTAGTAAAAAAAGGCGATGTCTCGTCAGCATCGGATTTCATACAGCACTGCTTATCAAACCCTAAACTAATCAAAAAGTACTCGAAAGAAGCAAGTAGAACTATTCATGAAAAGTTCAATGTAGATCGTTCTATGAATGATTACATATCTGCGTGGGAGAGCGTATTGAATAAATAGGTAAGATGCTATTTAATGCGTGTCTTTTTACTTACCAATCGTAAATTGGTCTATCTCCCTCTGGTCATAAATTATATTTGAATAGATTTGAAACTCATGAGCTACGAGTATTTAGTTAGTGTAATCATTCCTACATACAATTCTTCCGCTACGATAGAGAGAGCTATAAGATCAGTACAGGCTCAAACGGAGAAAGATTTAGAAATACTAGTTATTGACGATGCATCCTCTGACGATACGTTGGATAAATTGCGTGCTCTTCAGTGTATGGATGATAGTATTAGAGTTTTAAGGAATAAGGCTAATAGTGGTTCCCCAGCAATACCCAGAAACAAGGGTATTCAAGCCTCAAAAGGTCGATATTTAGCGTTCTTGGACTCCGATGATTATTGGGCTGAAGCCAAACTCGCGCGCCAACTGCGCCTGATGCGTGAACATCACGCCGCAATATCTTGTACAGGGTATGAAGTGAAAGATGCTGATGATGTTCGGGTAGGCAGTTTTTGTCCGCCTATGACCACTCGATATGTTGACCTACTGAGGCACAACACATTAGGCTGTTCTACCGTGATGATTGACTCCATGAAGTTCCCTAACATTCAGTTTCCCGTGTGTGGTCACGAAGATTATGCATTGTGGCTGAGTCTCTCTCGTTCTGGAATAATTGTATATGGGGAGCAGTCCTTGTTGTCGACTTATTCTCTGACTGAGGGCTCTGTATCCTCAAACAAACTTAAATTAGGAAAATTTTTTTGGAATATATACCGCAATAAAGAGCTATTCTCAATTCCATATTCATTATACTGCTGTGTCAGATATGTTTTGAACGTCAGACATAAATATAGAGAATAATTCCATGGCTATTCTCATCAAAAAAGGAGGTTGATTCATTGGATCTTTTGTTGACAGGTGCTTCTGGTTTCGTGGGCCAAGCACTCCTGCGCAGTATAGACATGCATGATGACTTTTCGTGTATTGCGGTAGTAAGAAAGTCTTTATGTTTTGACACCCGAGCTCGAATTGTAGAGCTATCTTTTGATTCCGGTTCAGATTGGTCGGCGCTTTTATTTGAGGGTCAAGTTATCATCCACGTTGCCGGGCTAGCCCACGAAAAGATTGATGGGACAGCCCCCGCTGAGCTGCAGTTTCGCGAGTACAATGTTGACTCTACACTCAATTTGGCACGACAGGCTTCTGCAGCTGGAGTCAAAAGGTTCATTTTCATAAGTTCAATTGGTGTTAACGGTGAATTTACAAATGTGTCATTTACAGAACAAGATAAGGCATGTCCCAACAGCCTTTATGCTGAATCAAAATTCCAGGCTGAGGAAGGGCTCCGGGAAATTCAAAATCATACTAAAATGGAGGTAGTAATCATAAGGCCTCCTCTCATTTATGGGCGAAAAGCCCCAGGTAGCTTTGAACGCCTGGTTAATTTGACAGCGTTAGGGCTTCCATTACCCTTATCGGCCATAGCCAATCGGCGTTCCTTTATCTGTATTGAAAACCTTGTGGATTTTATTATCACGTGTGTACATCATCCTAAAGCATCTAACGAATTATTTTTGATCGCTGATGATGAGGTGATATCGACTCCAGAGTTGATAATGTTAATCGCAAATGGGCTTAACGTGAGTGTCTCTATATTTTGGTTTCCTAAAGCTTTGCTCTCTGCATTTGGGTCCGTGCTTGGTAAGCGTGCACTAATCGATAAATTAACGGGTTCTTTAACAATTGACTCATCTAAAGCGAAAAGTCTTTTGGCCTGGACGCCTCCAATAAGTTTAGAGTGCGGTATAAAACGCTCTTTAAGGCCCCACGAGAATTAGTAATTGTCCTTTAGTAGAGTTAATTATGAATAGTTTTTTTGTACGATTTATAGACTTTTTTGGGGCAGTTTTAGGCTTGTTAATCGCTGCTCCTCTTTTTCTTATTATCTTTTTTTTGGGTGTTATTGACACTGGGCACCCAATTTTTTTACAAGAGCGCGTAGGCAAGAACAAGAAACCTTTTAAATTATTCAAGTTTCGTACCATGAGTCTAGATACTGAGTCGGTCGCTACACATCTGGTAAAAGCCAGCTCTGTGACAAGATTTGGATCTTTTCTGCGTAAGACGAAGCTTGATGAATTACCCCAATTGCTGAATGTCCTGAGGGGAGAGATGAGTTTTGTTGGTCCTCGCCCATGTTTATTTAATCAAGATATTTTGATTTTGGAGAGAGATAAGCGTAATGTTTTTGACGTGCGTCCAGGGATTACTGGGTTAGCGCAGATCCGAGAAATTGATATGTCGACACCGAAGCTACTTGCTAAGGTTGATTCCGAAATGATCAAAGAATTTAGCGTTAGGATGTATTTCAGTTTGATTTTTAAGACAATCAGCGGGTCAGGATCTGGAGATAGGGTAAAAAACTAGCTACTAAAGTTGTTTTGTGACCACATAAAGCTATTCTCAAGCTCAGTTTTATTCTTTGATAGGAAAGAGTATGCGAGACACAGATATTAAAATCGGTAATCCTCACTTAGAAAAAATTGTATTTATTATCTATCTTCTACATTTTTTCAGTGCACTTACGGGGCTTTTAACGCCCGCTTTTATTGTCACTGCATTTTTGACAGGTTGGCCTTCGATAATCGCCGTTATTATGAGTTACTTTTGGCGTAGTGACGCTGATGGTACTTATCTTGAGTCTCATTTTTCTTGGCTAATCCGCACCTTTTGGTTTACGGTGCTTTGGTTAATTGTGGCTTGGTTTTTTATCGTCACCATTATTGGGATGGTGATCGGTATACCTATGTTGCTGGCTGTCGGTATTTGGGTAATTTACCGCTTGTTGAAGGGTATTTTTGCCATGAATAGTCGTCGGGGGGTGTTATAAAGGTTTCGAATTTGGTGTGATTATTATCCAATAATTAATCATCGCTCACTCGTTCGCTGTTAGTGCCGCGTTTTTTGCTTGTCTCCCTCCGTTTCTGATCCATGGCTAATCTAAAACTTAGCAAACAACCGCTAATTGTCTATGCTACATTCTATATGAAGTAACTTTACTCGACTTTTATGGACGAGTTGTTTATATTTCACGCAAATGAAATAAAGCCGGCGTTAGACTGGTGACCAAGGGACAAGGATTTATATCACGTGCTGAACAAGCTTCTGTTTTTGCCGCGCTATCAAAAGCGGCTGGTCTCGCTGACAGTTGATCTTATTTCTCTACCGCTGGCGGTTATTCTAGCCTTTAGTCTACGTCTCGATTCTCTTTATATACCGACCGATTGGCAGACTTGGGCGGCCGTTGTTTTAACGGTGCTGAGCAGCTTGTTTGTATTCGTCAACTTGGGTTTGTACCGTGCGGTTATCAGGTATATGAGTAATCACGCGATGCGCGCCGTCTTTTTTGGCGTTAATTTCTCTGCAATCGTGCTCGCCACCAGTGCCTTTTTTATGAATGCCGAAATGCCACGGTCGGTGCCTGTTATTTATTGGTGTTTAGCAATGGTATTTGTTGGGGGGTCGCGCATGTTGGCGCGTTCACTAGTGCATACTTCTATTGTGCGCCGAAAAGACCGCGTAATCATCTATGGTGCAGGCAAAGCGGGCTTACAGCT
>Ga0105350_10001124_pt1 | contig 17346 bp, 16 predicted proteins | sample EN1Hudsemesocosm_FD_83506 | JGI IMG/M metagenome (GOLD analysis project Ga0105350, IMG submission 83506) | Methane-oxidizing microbial communities from mesocosms in the Hudson Canyon - EN1E Hudson Canyon | ecosystem: Environmental > Aquatic > Marine > Cold seeps | place: Hudson Canyon... | reverse complement strand
ATGCAAACATTAGTGGGACGATATAAAGCTGAAGAGTCACAACAGGAAGTGAGGCAGGAACAGTTAGATAACGACGAACACAATACGTCACAATGGGTTCGTAAACCGCGGAAAAGCTAAATTTTTAAGTATATTCCCTGGTTAATGTTAGCTGGCATGGTCTCTGCATTACTTGTCTTCGACAGTTGGTAGGATTGATGAAATTAAACATCAGTCAAACAACGGAGGGTAAGGCATGATGGCACGTAAAGGCGAAATGGCTAGTCAAACATATCGGCAACAAACGCAATCAAAGTCGCAGGGTGACACTCCCAAAGCGGCAAGATTAGCCCCTACCTCCATATCCAACCAACCAAATGAGACAAGTGATCGTTTGCAGGACGCGATACAGACTTATTGTGATTATTTTATTCGTTATTGATGTTGAAGCGGATGATGAGGTGAACAATGGCTGAGAACAAAACGATAGCAATAGCATGTGGAGAAGCTTTGGGCATTGCAGAGGTTGCAGATGTTTATGCAACGCTTCTGGCTGCATTAGCAGAAGGCAGTCCGGTTGATCTTGATATTAGTCAATTAGAGCGAGTTGATGCTGCAGCATTACAAATGCTCTACGCATTTTCAAAAGAACTGGCAACACAAGGTTTATCACTAACATGGACTCCACCCAGTGAAGCATTCAGCCGAAGTATTGATTTATTAGGCTTAGCAGAACGAATGCCTTTGGACAATACTGGCCAGGAGCTAGCACAGTGAAGCCCATCAAAAAATTAATAATCAACTTTCAGACAGTATTAATAATGCTGTTTGCAATTAGGAGAGCATCACCATGGCAAAAATTTTAGCAGTTGATGACTCAGCTTCTATGCGGCAAATGGTTTCCTTTACCCTGAAAGGTGCGGGCCATACAGTCACCGATGCAGCTGATGGAAAACAAGCTTTGGATATTGCCAAAACACAGTCATTTGATTTAGTGCTTACGGATATAAATATGCCTGTCATGGATGGCATTACGTTGACCAGAGAGTTGCGAGCTTTACCGACGTATCGATTTACACCGGTACTGGTTTTAACCACAGAGGCTGGAGGAGATAAAAAAACTCAAGGTAGAGATGCAGGGGCCACTGGCTGGCTGGTAAAACCTTTCAACCCTGAACAATTGTTATCTACAGTTAAAAAAGTGCTTGGCTAAATAGCCCCTTAAATTAACCATTTGAGATTATTTTTATAGGGATAGTTTGCTCTGAATTTACTAGGAATAACTTATGAGTATTGATATTTCACAGTTTCATGATGTATTTTTCGAGGAAAGCTTCGAAGGTTTGGATGCCATGGAAAGTGGCTTGCTTAATCTTGAAGATGGCGCCGCGGATGTTGAGGCGATCAATACTATTTTCAGGGCAGCGCACTCGATAAAAGGCGGAGCAGGCACCTTCGGTTTTATGGCCGTTTCAGAATTCACTCACAAAATGGAAACTTTGTTAGATGAAATGAGAAATGGTGAACGTGAAGTTACGCCAGAATCAACAAATGTTTTGCTAGAGGCGGTCGATGTATTACGTGAAATGCTGACGGCAGTGCAACAAGATGAAGACACTGATGACGCCAGAATTGAGGCTGTTTGTCAGCAACTTATCGAGATGTTAGGCGGCGGCGATGAAAGTAGTGAGATTGAACAAGAAACTGAGGCTGATTCAGTAGACAGTGATGATGAAAAATCGATAGGCTGGAAAATTGATTTTCGACCTCATTTGCATATGCTGCAAACGGGTAATGACCCTGTGCGTTTATTGCGTGAACTCGATAGCTTAGGTGACTTATCGGTAAATCTTGATGACTCTCAGCTACCTCTTTTCTCAGACTTAGAACCCGAAGACAGCTATCTTGCTTGGCATATGGAACTTATTAGTGACGTAGCCAAAGAAGAGATAGTGGAAATTTTTGAATGGGTGGAAGACGACTGTGATTTAACGATTGAAGCATTATTTGCCGCAGCAGAAACATCAACTGAATTGAGTGAAGAGACTGAAACGCAACAGCCGGAAGAAAGTATTGCTGAAATAACAGAGACGGAGCTTAAACCGACGGCTGGTGAAAAAACCGAAACGAAACAAAAATCAACCACAACACCTGCCGCAGCGTCTATTCGCGTGGGCACAGACAAAATAGATTCGTTAATCAATATGGTGGGTGAGCTTGTCATTACGCAATCGATGCTGAGCCAAGTGGGTGATAATTTTACTGAAGATATGTTGCCGCAGTTAATTGATGGTCTAGCGCAATTAGAGCGAAATACCCGTGAAATGCAAGAAGGTGTGATGCGAATTCGCATGTTGCCGATTAGTTTTGCATTTAACCGTTTTCCTCGCTTAGTACATGATTTGACGGACAAAAGCGGCAAGCAAGTTGATTTAAAACTTACTGGTGAACAAACAGAATTAGATAAAACCGTGATGGAGAAAATTGGTGATCCTTTAGTTCATCTAGTGAGAAACTCACTGGATCATGGTTTAGAAACACCCGAAGTACGATTAGCTGCAGGCAAAAGTGAAACAGGTACCTTGAAGCTTAATGCCTATCATCAAGGTGGCAATATCGTTATCGAGATCGAAGATGACGGGGCAGGCCTTGATGAAGACAAAATTTTTAATAAAGCGGTAGAAAAAGGCTTAGTTAATAAAACGGATAATTTAAACCCCGAAAAAATTCATGAACTTATTTTTATGCCTGGATTTTCAACGGCTGATGTTGTCAGTGACATATCAGGTCGTGGTGTTGGCATGGATGTCGTGCGTAAAAACATTCATAGCCTTGGCGGCAGTGTTGAAATTGACTCCAAACAAGGTAGTGGCACCAAGTTTACTATTCGTCTGCCATTGACCTTGGCGATCATGGATGGTCAAACCATCCGAGTTGCAAATGAAAATTACATTTTGCCATTGGTATCGATTGTTGAATCCATAGAAATTAAATCTACCGATATTAAACAAGTCTCAGGCAAAGGTGAGTTATACAAATTACGTGAAGATTATGTGCCGGTTATCCGCCTCTATGATGTTTTTAATATTGAACCACTAATAACGGATTTGGAAGAAGGTTTACTGGTTGTGGTTGAAGGTGACGGTCAAAAAGTCGGGCTGTTTATTGACGATTTATTAGGACAACAACAAGTGGTGATTAAAAGTCTGGAAACTAACTATCGCAAAGTGGTGGGCTTGTCAGGCGCCACAATTTTGGGCGATGGCACCGTAGCCTTAATTTTGGACGTACCGGGACTTATTTCCTTATATCGTGAGCCATCATCAGGCAAAAGCTTAGTTAAATCTGAGCGTGCGGCCTAGGAGTAACAGTATGAGTGAAGAACTACAGGTAAATGACTCACTGGATGTAATGGGTGAGATTGAAGATGGTGCTGAACAATTCCTAACCTTTATTTTGGGTGATGAAGAGTATGGGGTGGAAATCCTACGTGTACAAGAAATAAAAGGTTGGGATAACGTCACGAGTATTCCCAATTCACCCCATTATTTATGCGGTGTTTTGAACCTGCGTGGCACTATCGTACCGGTTGTTGATTTGCGATTACGTTTTGAAATGGCGGAATGTGAATACACACCGACCACCGTTATTGTTGTTTTGAATATTGAAGGTGAAACACAACGCACAGTGGGCATTGTTGTTGATGGTATGTCTGATACCCATAACGTTCTGCCAAATGATATCAAACCTTCACCAGATTTTGGTAGCAGCATTAAAACAGACTACATCACTGGCTTGGTCACCATTGGTGACAATATGGTGATGTTATTGGATATAGACCGTTTATTGAGTATTGAAGCAATTGGGTAATTTTAAGATGGATTTAGGTTAATAATTTTGAGTCGAGTGATTGCAATTATGAATCAAAAAGGTGGCGTGGGAAAAACAACAACAACCATAAACCTTGGTCATGCGCTCGCGCTTGCGGGTAAGAAGGTGACCTTGTTGGATATGGATCCTCAAGGCCAAGTTGCTACCGGCTTAGGGCTTAATAATGAGCAAGGCGGTTTAGATGACGTGTTATTGGCTGGAGAATCAATAGACAACATGGTGATGTCAGCACGAGAAGGACTTGATGTAGTGCCTGCAGGTCTAAGCTTGAGTGACTTTGAACATGTTACCGATGGTGGTTCGGCACGAGGCCAAAAACTTAAACAAGCTATCGAGAATTCCTCGCTGGTGGAGCAAGACTTTGTATTGATTGATTGCCCGCCCTCATCAGGATTATTAGGCATTAATGCGATGTTTGCTGCCGACGAATTAATTGTACCGGTATCGGGTGATTACCTGTCATTGCAGGGTTTATCACGCATGATGCAGATTTTAAAGCGCGCCGAATCGATGATCGGTCGCAAGCTTAATTTGTGGTTAGTATCGACACGCATGCAAATGCGACGTCGTTTAACACAAGAAGTAAGAAACAGAATTTTGAAATATTTTCCTGGCCGGGTATTTAATACGGTGATTCGTGAAAATGTTTCATTGGCAGAAAGTCCAAGTTTTGGAAAAACAATTTTTGATTACAAAGGAACCAGTGCTGGCGCAGAAGACTACCAGTCATTGGCAGAAGATTTATTAAGTGGGAGAACCAGCTAATGGCAGAGAAAAAAACACCGATGGGCGACGATCCTTTAGCGTGGTTGGCAGATGGCGATGAAAAGCCAAAAGCTAAAAAAGCTCCAGCACAACGTACCCGGGTAAGACGTAGCAATGCAGCCGCTAAACCAAAAGCGAAAGCAAAAATTAAAACAGCAACAGAAATAGTGGAAGAAACCTTTGCTGCTTTAGCGCCACAAGGTGATGCCTTGGCAGCTCGCTTTTATGAACGCTTGTTTGAACAATATCCAGAAACGGCGCCGTTGTTTGAAGATATATCGATAACGGGTCAGCAAAAGAAACTATTGGCATCCTTAGTTTTGTTGGTACAAAACTTACGTAATACCGATGTATTGGTTGAATATTTACAAGGTTTAGGGGCGCGCCATGTGCAATACGGCGTGACAGAAGAAGACTATCCCAAGGTGGCAGAAAATTTGTTAGCAGTGTTGGAAGAATTTGCAGGTGAGCTTTGGACACCTGACGTGAAAGCGGCTTGGGGAGGCACATTGAATACAGTCGCTACAATTATGTTGGAAGCATATGAGCCGATGGAGGCAAATAATATGGCAATTTCAGATAAGCAAGCAACAGAGCAAGCAGAAGAGTTGGCACGGATGAGTTCAGCAGTGAATGGCTCCGCTACTGCGATGATGATGATTGATCGTGATTTCGAAATCACCTTTGTCAATGATGCAACGCTAACCATGTTGCGTCCTCATGTAGATGCCTTAGAAGACTTGTTCCCTGGTTTTGATGTTGACAACTTAGTGGGTGTCAATATTGATAGTTTTCATAAAAATCCTAAACATCAACGAAAATTATTAGACAATCCCAAAAACTTACCTTACCAAACGGATATTCAAGTTGGTCCATTGACCTTTAGGTTAAACGTTGCTGCGATGATGGATGGCAAAGAGTACATTGGCTGTTCCTTAGAGTGGGCAAATGTCACTGACGTCAGGGCGAAAGAACAAGAGGTCGCTAGGTTGTCAGGTACCGTTGATAACGCCATGACATCGATTATGATGGTGGATCGTGATTTTGTTATTACTTATATCAATGATGCAACCATTAAAATGCTCACGCCTTATGAGGGTGAATTGAAGGAAGCTTTCCCTGGTTTTGATGTTACTAAATTACTGGGCGCTAATATAGATGGTTTTCATAAAAACCCAGCTCATCAACGTAAGTTATTAGATGATCCTAAAAACTTACCATACACCACGGATATTGCAGTAGGCCCATTAAGGTTTAACTTAAATGTGACAGCCATTATTGATGCCGAAGGTGAGTATATTGGTAATGCACTAGAGTGGGCCGATGTTACCGAAGTACGAGCGAAAGAACTTGAAGTCGCTCGCCTAGAATCTGCGGTTAGTGGCGCTTCTACGGCTTTGATGTTATGTGACCAAGACCGAGTGGTTACTTATTGTAATCCAGCCGTAGTGAATTTATTACAAAATCGAATCACAGAAATAAGACAGGTTTTTCCTGGTTTTGATTTAAGCAAAGTGGTCGGTACCTGTATTGATGGTTTCCATAAAGATCCTTCTTTGCAAATAGGTATTTTATCTGATATCAATCGTCTGCCATACAATACTCAAATTGAGTTGGTTGGTCTGCATTTTGACTTAACTGCCACAGCAGTATTAGGCCCTGATGGTGATTTAATGGGCAATATGGTTGAGTGGCGTGATATCACCGAACAAACCTTGGGCGAACGGGAGATTCAAGGGCTAATTAAATCGGCGCAAGCAGGCGAGTTAGAACAGCGCATCGATGCTACTGAATATCAAGGTTTTATGCAGGGCGTAGCAACGGGCATGAATAATTTATTGGATGCGGTATTAGCACCTATTCAAGAAACGATTCGTGTTGCTGAGGCGATGGCTGGAGGTGATTTAACGCAAAACCTTGATGGTGACTATGACGGCATGTTTGACAGCCTATCAAGTGCTTTAAATGATACGGTTGCAAAAATGTTGATGACTGTGACGGACATTAATGAAGCTGCGCTTAGTATTGGTACCGGGGCAACAGAAATCACTCGCGGGAATGTTGATTTAAGCCAGCGTACAGAAGAACAAGCATCGTCATTAGAAGAAACAGCCTCTAGCATGGAAGAATTGACCAGTACCGTGCGTCAAAACTCTGATAATGCAGCACAAGCTAATCAATTAGCTGCCAGTGCACGTGAGCAAGCTGAAAAAGGCGGCTCGGTTATCAAAGAAGCTATTGAAGCGATGTCAGCGATCAGTACATCCAGTAAAAAAGTGACCGATATTATTGGTGTTATTGATGAGATTGCTTTCCAAACCAACTTACTGGCTTTGAATGCGGCGGTTGAAGCTGCACGAGCAGGTGAACAAGGTCGTGGTTTTGCAGTCGTCGCTTCTGAGGTGAGAAATTTAGCACAACGCTCAGCGGCGGCAGCCAAAGAAATTAAAGAGCTGATTAATGATAGTGGCGAGAAAGTGAAAGAAGGTTCAATGCTGGTGGATGAATCAGGTCGTACCTTGGAAGACATTGTTGCCGGTGCCAAAAAAGTGGGTGATATTATTTCTGAAATTGCCGCAGCCGGTGCAGAACAAACATCGGGCATTGGCCAAGTGAATACAGCGGTTAGTCAGATGGATGAAATGACCCAGCAAAATGCCGCCTTGGTTGAAGAAGCCGCAGCAGCGAGTGAATCCTTGGATGAACAAGGCAAGAGCTTGCAACGTATGATGGCGTTCTTTGATACGGGGGATCAAGCAGAAGCTCGAGCTAACGTTGAAGAAGAACAACCCAAAAAAGCACCAAAAAAACGGGCTGCGCCTAAAAAAGCGACAACAAAAAAAGCAGCGCCAAAAGCAGAATCAGCTGATGATGAATGGGATGAGTTTTAAATAGTCGAGTAGGGTGCGATGTGGTACCGGTGTAGTGATGAGTGTAAATTAAGGACCGCAAATGACGACAATTGGAACTCGGGAATTTGAGTTTACAGATGAAAACTTTGAACGGATTAGACAGTTTGTAGGCAAGCATACCGGCATCGTATTGAGCGATGCTAAAAAAAATATGGTGTATGGCCGACTGTCGAAACGGATCCGCAAAGGCCGTTTTACCGATTTCACTGCTTTTTGTGATGCGATTGATAATGGTGATGAGCATGAACAAGAGTTTTTGATTAATGCCATCACCACTAATTTAACGGCATTTTTTCGCGAAAATCATCATTTTGAATTTTTGGCTAATACGGTGATCCCGGAATTAGTGAAAGAAAAGGGCCACAATAAACGTCTTCGTATTTGGTCTGCAGGCTGTTCAACAGGAGAAGAGCCTTACAGTATTGCGATAACCTTAAAAGAGTCTCTGCCCAATTTTGACCAATGGGATGTCAAAATCTTAGCGACCGATCTAGATGCAAATGTTGTGGAGCATGCAAAACAAGGTGTTTATCGAGCAGAACGTATTGAAGAACTCTCCCCAGAGCGAACTAAACGTTGGTTTCATCGCGGCAGTGGTGACAATGCTGATATGGTCAAAGTGAAAGATGAATTAAAAGAAATAATCAGCTTTAAACGGCTGAATTTATTACATCAATGGCCAATGAAAGGCCCCTTTGATTTTATGTTCTGTCGTAATGTGGTTATTTACTTCGATAAACCGACTCAAAAAGTATTGTTTTCACGCTATGAACAGATCTTAAAACCAAAGGCATACTTGTTTATTGGTCATTCGGAATCGTTATATAAAGTAACCACTGATTTTGAATCATTGAAACATACGACCTATCAGAAGAAAACTTAATGTCGATTCGTCCTGCCCAACCAAGGTGTTTGCCTGATTTTGAGCATATTAATCGCTATTGGGATCGCAACAATGAGGTATGGGCGGCTAAAATCCTGCCTGGCGAATATTATGTTAGTCACAATAATAACGAAGTGATATCAACAACCTTAGGCTCCTGTGTTTCGGCGTGTATTCGAGACAATGTCTTTGGCATTGGAGGCATGAATCATTTCATGTTGCCGTCGAAGGGGCAACATGGCAGTGATGATTGGATGGACTCAGCAACACGTTATGGTAGTTATGCGATGGAGCATTTGATTAATGATATTTTAAAGGCGGGAGGCAATCGCAAAAATCTTGAGGTTAAATTGACGGGCGGTGGCAAAATCGTGGCTAATATGTCTGATGTTGGCCTACGAAATATCGAGTTTGCTTTAGAGTACTTGAAAACAGAAAACTTAAATATTCTGTCAAAAGATTTGGGCGATGTTTATCCTAGAAAGGTTTTGTATTTTCCTGATTCTGGACGATTGTTGGTGAAACGCTTACGTTCATTACACAATGAAACCTTGCTTGAGCGTGAAAAGTCTTATCAGCACGAGTTGGAAGTTCAACCAGATTCTGGTGGCGTGGAACTGTTCTAATATTATGTTCCCTCATGGGAGGATGACAGCTATACTTAAGTTGAGAGTCGGGCGATGAGCTTATAAGGAAGAACATGGAAAAGATTACCGTACTGATTGTGGATGATTCTGCATTAGTTAGACAATTGTTAACCGAGCTGCTTAATTCTGATCCCGAGATCGAGGTGATCGGCACTGCGGTTGACCCTTTCCAAGCTAGAGATAAAATCAAACAACTTAAACCTGATGTGCTGACCTTAGATGTCGAAATGCCGCGTATGGATGGCGTAACTTTTTTGAAAAACGTGATGCGTTTACACCCTATGCCGGTGGTGATGATTTCTACGCTGACAGAGCATGGCGCTCAAGTTACCTTAGATGCTTTAGAGTTAGGCGCTGTTGATTTTGTGACTAAACCTAAATTGGACTTGTCCAATACCATGGCAGAGTACGCAGAAGAAATTATAGAGAAGGTTAAACAGGCTGCAAAAGTTAATGTTCATGCTTTAGTGCCTCAAAAGTTCGTTACGTTAGAAGTTTCTGAAAAATTGACAGCTGATGCCGTATTGCCTTCGGCAGTATCTAGAAAGATACCGGCACATTTAAAAACCACAGAGAAGATTATTGCTATTGGCGCCTCTACAGGAGGAACAGAAGCAATTAAAGCGGTATTACAACAACTGCCACCTAGCTCCCCTGGCGTGGTTGTTACACAGCACATTCCTGCTGCATTTAGTGGACCCTTTGCCGAACGAGTAAATGGTGTCTCTGCATTGGAAGTGTGTGAAGCAAAAGACGGTCAACAAATACTACCTGGCCATGCTTACATTGCTCCAGGTGATAAACATTTGATCATTGAGCGTAGTGGTGCTCGGTTTTATTGCCATTTAAATGATGGTCCTCCCGTGAGTCGACATAAACCCTCGGTAGATGTGTTATTTAGGTCGGTGGCACAAAATGTGGGCGCTAATGCGATAGGCGTCATGTTGACCGGTATGGGGGATGATGGCGCCCAAGGCATGTTGGAGATGAAAGAAGCAGGTGCGACAAACTTAGTACAGGATGAAAAAACTAGTGTAGTGTGGGGTATGCCGGGCTCAGCGGTGAAGTTAGGTGCAGCTGAAACCCAGTTGCCACTTGGAAAAATTGCTGAAAAACTATTGGACTTAGTGTAATTAAAAAGCAGTGAATACGATTTAGGCACGACCTTTGCTGAGCTATGTTTGTTTGGGAAGATAGTGAAACCTTCCCCCTAAACTATAAATGGATGGATATATGATGAAGCATATCGGTCTACCAATGATTGTATCATTGTTTATTGCTGGACTTAGCTGGTGGTTTATAGATGTAATGACGGCAGGATTGGTCATTATGACTGCATTACTATGGCGTTTTTTGCCGCCTTCAACTAGCGACAAAGACATTGAGGCCCCAATACTAGAAACTGATCCTGGGCCTGATTTTTCTGACAAAGTTCATGATATGCACGATGAGGCTTTTGGCCAGCTACGCGAACAGCTTGAGTTGATTCGCTCTGAAAGTGATCAGGTCAATAGTCTCGTGCAAAATGCGATTAGCCAACTAACAAGCAGTTTTCAAGGGCTTAACGTTCAAAGTGACCAACAATCAAAAATGCTACATGGCTTGGTAAATCAAGAAGAGGGTGAGCAGAGTTTTGGTGAATTTATCCAAGAGACTGAAGAGCTACTTAATTACTTTGTAGATAGTGTGGTCACCACGAGCAAAGATAGTATGTACTTGATGCATCGTTTAGATGATATGGCCGACAAAGTAAACGGCGTATTTTCATTATTAGGTGATGTGCGAGAAATTGCATCACAAACCAATTTATTAGCATTAAACGCAGCGATTGAAGCCGCCCGGGCTGGTGAAGCAGGACGTGGTTTTGCGGTGGTGGCTGACGAAGTGCGTAAATTATCAAGAAAATCGGATGAGTTTAGTGAGCAGATTAACCTGACCACCCAAGAAATTAAAGACGCATTAGACGCCGCAGGTGAAGTAGTTAACCGTGTGGTTTCGGCGGATATGAGTGTTGCGATAAACAGCAAACAAAAAGTCTCAGATATGTCAGGGGTGATAACCGCCATCAATAATAAAACCAGCGAAGTGATTGGTGAGAGCGGTGTTATCAGTGAACAAATTACGATGATGGTGAATCAAGCAGTGACATCGTTACAGTTTGAGGATATGTGTACACAGTTGTCAGCTCATATTATTCGACGGCTTGGAGCCGTAGCAGAGCTCACCGAATTGGTTGATCAAGGTCATGTCGCGCGCATGAATAAAGATAAATTAGACGACTATCGTACGTCATTGACTAATGTAGAAACATCATTAGAAGAATTAAAACCAAAAATTGAATCCGTTGAGCATCAAGCGGTTACTCAGACAGATCTTAATTCTGGTGAGGTTGAGTTGTTTTAGTTGCGCTAATCGTATTATCGATTAGAATGGTGTTGTGGCTCTAAAACCGGTTTTAAGGAGAATGACCTCATGACAATTTCAAACTCAACCGATGGTGACAAGCAGGTCATAAGTATTGAAGGCCGTTTTGATTTTAGCCTACAAGGTGATTTTCGTAAGGCGTATGAGAAATCAGTTCCCAGTAGTCATTTTGTTTTAGACTTTACAGCGGCTGAATATATTGACAGTTCAGCATTGGGCATGTTGTTACTAATGCGTGATTATGCCGGTGGAGATAGCGCCAAAATCGATATTGCACATTGCCGAAGTGAGGTTAAAAGTATTTTAGAGATCTCAAACTTTCATAAATTATTCAAAATTTCTTAACCCTAATTTTTTGCTAAAAAAATTATGGAACAGCAAGCTCATTTAGCATTTGAAATATTTGATCATACTGATCATGGCATCGTATTGGTTGATCAACATAATCACATTCAAATGTGGAACCAATGGATGGAAAATCAGACAAAGATAACAAGGTCTGATGTCATCGATAAACCGATAAATGTCGCTATCTTAGCGTCACTATTTCCAGAAGAAGTATTAACTGCAATCAATAACGCCTTGTTACATGGCCTGCGTAGTTCTTTTTCATCAAATGACGCGTCTTTATATTGTTTTGATGTGAAACTTCTTACTATTCAGGAACAGCAGTTTTGTTTGTTGAATATAGCTGATTCAACGTCAGTGCAGAACAGTGAAAATAACGCGTTTGAACAAGTAATTCACCAACATAACCAAGAGTTAGCACTCACCTCTCATTTGTTAGAGAAAATATCCGGCATGAAAAAACTTTCACTGCCAGGGTTGACTATTTGGCAGCAAGAAAAAGATACCGGCAATTTCAGTGGTGACATTGTGCTTAGTGCGCCACGACCTTCAGGTGGCATCAATATTCTATTAGGTGATTTTGTTGGCCGCGGTTTACCGGCTGCTGTGGGTGCATTGCCCGTGGCAGAAGTATTTTATGGCATGACAGAAAAAGGCTTTGGGCTGAGCGATATTATTGAAGAGCTAAATCAAAAGTTATTATTTGTATTACCTGATGGTTTGTTTTGTGCGGCCTGTTTGATGGAGCTCGAAGAACAAGGAAAAATGCTGGCGGTATGGAATGGAGGATTACCTGACTTATTAATACTAGATCAGCATGCAAAAATTAAAGAAAGGGTGCCGTCATCACATATTCCGCTTGGAATACATGGCACCAATAAAGTTGATCTTGATACTGTTTTTATTGAAGTTGATGCTGGAGACAAGGTGGTATTTTATACCGATGGTGTTATCAATGCCGAAAATGCCCAGGGAGAAAAATTTGGTAGCCAGAAGTTGGAGAGTCTCTTACTTCAAGGGAGTGATTTTCTTACCATTCAGCAGTCTTTGCTTGAGCATACCACTGACACTAATCAAGTAGATGATATTTCATTAGCCGAATTAGATATTTCAGTTATGCAAACATTCGATGCTGAGATTGCAACAGACTTAAACCAAGTTAGTTTGCCCCCCGCTTATTGGAAGGCTGAATTTGAGTTTTCTGCACAAGTTTTACGAACAGTTGATTTAGTACCGCTTTTGATCAATGTATTAATACATATTCAGGCGCCACATGAACACCGACAGCGAGTTTATACGGTATTGGCTGAAATATTTAGTAATGCCTTAGAGCATGGCGTATTAAAACTACAGTCATCGTTAAAGAAAAATGCCAATGGCTTTGCTGAATTTTACGCACAGCGAGCTCAACGTTTAGCGGAGTTAGAAGAAGGATATATCAATATATCATTAAGCCATCAGCCAAGTAATGATGGAGGTATTTTGACTATTCGGATTGAAGATAGTGGTGATGGTTTTGATTACAATCAACATGCTATAGATTTAGCGGGAAATAAAACCTTATGTGGTCGTGGAGAAGGCTTGTTGAATACGCTATGTAAACATTATGAATACAGTGGCAAAGGCAATATTATTACAGCGGATTATCACTGGATAATATAAAGATCATTCTTTTCATTACTCGTTGGCATGTTGATTGCTTTTTCTTTTAACGAGTATGTATGACGTTACAGATATAACGTTGAGGAGAAGGTATGACACAACATGTAATGGTAAAACCTGAAATAGCTTCATCAGCACCAAGTTCGGCTGGCCCGAATAAGGCGTTATCGGCTGATAATACAGAGCTTGAGCCCTTTTCTTCTGAGTTGAATAAGCAAATCGACAAACATGCTAAAACACAAGAACAAAACCCTGAGAAGATAGAACAGTCGACAAAATCTCATACAGCTAAACAACAAGACAAATCTTCAAAGGCGGAAAAAACAGACGGCGATGACGGCAAAAAATTGCCGAAAGAAGCTCATGTAGACTCAGAATCAACAAATACTGAGCAAGTAGCTGATGAAGTTGTCGTGAGCAGTGACGTTATTGTTAGTAGCGATGATGTTATTGATATCGATAGTTTGACAGAAGTGGTCGTTGCGACAGTAGCTGAAGGTGATAGCGCTGAAACTATTAATACGACTGTGACTGCAGATAAGGACATCAAACCAACCGTTACGGCTGCAAAAACTAGTGACTCAGAGAGTGAAACTACAAAACAGACAGTTGTTAAATCTCAGGCTACTTCAGTAGCATTAACTAAAGTCGCCAACGTAGAATTGCCTGAAACAAGTAAAAATAGTTCTATTACACAGGTTTTATTGGATGCTCGTAAAAACAGTGAAAATAAAATTCACGTTAAAGAAGAAGTTGACGTTGATCTGACCGATAAAAAAATTACTGTAAAAAAACCAGTGGTTGATGTAGCCCAAGCGATAACAAAACAACAAACCGACGCTGTTAAACCTGAACCAGTGACAGCAGCATTGAAGCTGAATAATATACAGTTTCAACAGAAAGAAATTCTGCCTACTACTAAAATTGTGGCACCTACGAAAGGTCTACCTCAAAACGCAGTAGAGGGCTTAGCTTCCGATCAGAAAAAACAGGCGACAGCATTAAGACCTGATATATTGTATGGGATAAACAAAAAATACTCTGCTGAAAATGGCAAAGCCGAAGCGGGTAAATTAGATTTTCCCGTTACTGCTGAAAAAATAATGACTTCTGAACGCATAGCTGCAAAAGCATTAAGTGAAGGATCATTGATGGCTGATGTTGTTAAACAAGTTAAACCTGGACTTCAACATGCTGCGGCTACTGTTGATCGCGCTGGACTTGCTTTAGGCAGTGCAGTGTCGGGTTATACACCTGCGGGAACAGTAAGTCAGGGACAAGCTGCAGCAGCGGTGACAACGCCTGTTTTAGATATACAACCTGCTTTGCAAACGACAGCATGGAATCGAGTCATGAGTGGACGAGTGGTCTGGATGGCGCGAGAAGGTATACAGCAGGCTGAATTGAAATTAAATCCAGCCAATTTAGGTCCGGTTGAAGTTCGTTTGAATATGAATAATGACCAGACTAGCGTGACCTTTATCGCCAGTCATGCGGCAACCCGTGATGCATTAGAGCAAGCCTTGCCGAGATTACGTGAAAGTTTTAGTGAAAATGGCATGGAATTAACGGATGCAGAGGTTACTCAACATTCACCCGAAGAGCAGCAACAGGAAGATACTGCTGAGGCAGATGGTTCACCGGCACAAAATGGTCAAGCACGTTTAGACAGTGAAGAAATTAGCGGTGAAGAAAAACAAGAAGTAAAAGGGCACGATGAGCGTGAGGCAGGGTTGAGTCTCTATGCTTAACGTTGTGCTAATTATTGATATTGAGAGTGGAGATAGTAATGTTTAAGTTAGAAAATTTCTCTTTGGTAAAACGGATGCAAATGGTTGCTGTTCTAGGCATCGTAGGCTTAGTTTTGTTAATGGCATTGTATTGGTATCTTCATACATCAGGTACGCCGGTTGAGGAACAATTATGGATCATTGTTGCTTATGTGGTTGCGGGTAGTCTGGTGTTATATTTTTCAGCAACCTATATAGGCAAATTTGGTGCTGTAAAAGAAGCCAATATGATGGTCGCCGGGATCCAGAATATTAAAAAGGGTGATTTAACTCAGAAAATTGTTATCCAAGGTAAAAGTGATTTCAGTTGGATGGGATATGAACTTGATAGTGCTCGTAAAAATGTTTCCAACTTGGTTAAAACACTGACTGGTGGTGTGACGCAGTTAGAAACTGCAACAGGCAATATGGCAAGCATTAGTAAAGCGACTGTTGACGGTGTATTGACCCAACAATCAGAGACTGCCCAAGTTGCTACCGCAATGAATGAAATGGCAGCATCAGTTCAAGAAGTAGCACGTACTGCTGCCGGTGCAGCAGAAGCTGCTCGTAATGCTGATAATGAAGCCAAAGCAGGTAAACAAGTTGTACTTGATACTATGGGTTCGATAGATTCATTGGCTGGTGAAGTAGAAAAAGCAGCACAAACATTAACAAATTTAGAAACAGATATTAGCAACATTGGTGCGATTGTTGATGTAATTCGAGGCATTACCGAGCAAACAAATCTCTTAGCTTTGAATGCAGCGATTGAAGCGGCACGTGCCGGTGAGCATGGTCGTGGTTTTGCGGTAGTAGCGGACGAAGTTCGTACATTGGCTGCAAGAACACAATCATCTACCCATGAAATTGAAGAAATGGTTGAACGTTTACAAAGTGGTGCACAAGAAGCGGTATCGGTGATGAATGAAGGTCGAGAACGTGCGCAAGCGAGTGTGGAAAAAGCAGCAAGTGCTGGCGCGGCATTGGATACTATTACCGGTATGATCACGACGATGGATGAAATGAGTGCACAGATTTCAAGTGCTGCGAATGAACAATCATCGGTAGCTGAAGATATCAACCGCGGTATCGTTAATATCAGTCAGATTGCTGAGCACACCGCAGAAGGTGCACGTGAATCATCAGTAGCCGTTGAGAGCTTGTCTAGTATTTCAGGCCAACTACAAGAAGCGGCCGCTAAGTTTAAAGTGTAGTTATTGTTATAAAAATATGTTTAAAAAAAAGCCCGTCATGACGGGCTTTTTTTTACCTTGCTACTTCAAACTATCTTCTATCGCAGCAAGCGCTGCCATAGGGTCGGGCGCTGCCGTTATGGGCCGACCAATCACCAGATAACTACTGCCAGCAGTCATTGCCTCAACAGGTGTCATGGTGCGGTGCTGGTCTCCTTGATCACTATTAGCAGGACGAATGCCTGGCGTGACCAGTTGAAACTCGTTGCCATGTTGCAGTCGAAGTTTGCTTGCTTCTTGTGCCGAACAAACTACACCATCTAAACCACTATCATCAGCAAGTTTTGCTAAACGTAAAACGGTATCGCCAATATTACCTTGCAAGCCAAGTTGTTCAAATGTGGCTTGATCCATACTCGTTAATAAGGTGACAGCAATGAGTGATGGACGATCCGAATTCTGGCCTATAGCTTCTCTTGCCGCAGACATCATTGCGCCGCCACCAAGTGCATGCACATTAAGCATCCAGACACCGAGATCAGCAGCAGCTTTACAGGCTTTAGCAACCGTATTAGGAATATCGTGATATTTAAGATCAAGAAAAACATCAAAGCCATCTTTGACTAAAGATTCAACAATAGCGGGTCCTGAACGGGTAAATAGTTCTTTGCCAATTTTGAGTCGGCAACGTTGTGGGTCGAGCTGTGAGCTTAATGCCTTCGCTGCATCCGCATTTGGATAATCTAGGGCAACAATGATTTTTGGATCAGACATGAAAGTTTCCAAAATAATAACAATGTGAAAGATCCTACCTGATGTTATTAATTATGTGTCAGTTTCGGCTGTACAATGCTTAAAGTGGTATGCTGT
>Ga0105350_10001120_pt1 | contig 17371 bp, 15 predicted proteins | sample EN1Hudsemesocosm_FD_83506 | JGI IMG/M metagenome (GOLD analysis project Ga0105350, IMG submission 83506) | Methane-oxidizing microbial communities from mesocosms in the Hudson Canyon - EN1E Hudson Canyon | ecosystem: Environmental > Aquatic > Marine > Cold seeps | place: Hudson Canyon... | reverse complement strand
TTCATTGTGATTTATTAGTGGCTGCCGATGGAGCGAACTCAAAAGTAAGAAATACTCTCGGTATGGCAACGCGGGAATGGGATTATCAGCATCATGCGATTGTCGCGACGGTTCAAACAGAAAAACCCCATGGTAGTGTTGCAAGGCAGCGTTTTAGTGAATCAGGGCCTTTGGCTTTTTTACCCTTGCAAGATAAGCATGCATCAGAAAAATTTTGTTCGATTGTTTGGTCAGTACAGCCTGATCAGGCTGAAAAATTTATGTCTCAAAGTAGTGAACAGTTTAAACAAAGCTTGGAAACTGAACTCGAGTCACGTTTAGGTAAGTTAGAACACGTATCCAAGCGTTATAGCTACCCTTTACGGCAAAGGCATGCAAAATCGTATGTTCGTTCTGGTGTGGTGCTAATCGGTGACGCGGCACACACCATTCACCCTTTAGCTGGACAAGGGGTTAATTTAGGTTTTAAGGATGTAAAAGCTTTAAGTCAGATACTCTTAAAAGCAGACCAAGATGATACTCCTATTAACCATCAAAGCCTGCTGAGTCGTTATAATCGTGAACGTCAGGGTGATAATTTGATGATGATGGGGGTAATGGAAGGTTTTAAACGGGTATTTGAACAAAAAGACCCACTTGTTAGATGGCTTCGAAATACTGGACTTAACTGGGTCGATAAGCAAAGTTTTGTGAAAAAACAAATTGTACAACGGGCGATGGGCTTGGGTAGCTAAGGATACAGAGCCACCAAGCTCACTTATATTAGGCTCGAACCTGATCTTAAATTTTTGGAATTAAATTCTGATTCGATTTAATAGATCCCGCTTTAGATTATTGTTAGGTTTACCCTATATTCTGGTTAAGAATTTTTTAACCAGATATCTGTATTCACTGGCGCTTTATTTTTGCGTTTTTTCTTGCCGCTGCCTTCCGGTTTTGCCATCGGTTTATCTGCGATTGAAAATTCATCACTGATAACTTCATTGACTTCAAAGCCTACTACTTGCTCACGTTCAAGTCGGACTTTGTTCTTCTTTTCGATAACTTTGAAATGATGATAATCTTCATGGTCGATGAGTGATAATGCTAAGCCAACTTCACCGGCACGGCCACTTCGGCCAATACGGTGCATGTAGTCCGATGGACTTCTTGGTAAGTCAAAATTAATCACAACGGGCAGTTTTTCGATGTCTAGGCCGCGGGCAGCAATATCAGTTGCAATTAAAACTTCAATCTTGCCAGCTTTAAATGCGTCAAGCACACGGCTACGAGCGGCCTGACCTTTATCGCCATGAAACACTTCTGCGGTAATACCACGCTTAGAGAGTTTTTCAGCTAAGTGCTTACATCTATTTTTGGCGTTGACGAAAATAAGCGCTTGCCGCCATTGATGTTGCTTGATCAAATGCGCTAGTACGGCTGTTTTTTCCCCTTTATTAACGGTAAAAACGCGCTGCACTAAGGTGCTGGCATCAGCACTTTGCACTTGTATTTCAACCGGATTGTTAAGCAACGCTTGGGTTAAAGACTGTACTTGTTCAGGGAAGGTTGCTGAAAATAATAAGATTTGTTTTTTCTTTGGCGTTAATGCTAATAGTGCCGATAGCTCGTCAGTAAAACCTAGACTTAACATTCGATCGGCTTCATCTAGTACTAAGGTTTTAACCCTATCAAGCTTAATGGCATTACTTGAAATCAAGTCGAGTAATCGGCCAGGCGTTGCAACCAAAATATCAGTGCCACCGCGTAATGCGAGCATTTGAGTATTCGCTGATACACCACCAAAAGCAGCTACCGTTTTAATCGCACCGTTAAAATGCACGGCATAAGATTTAATGCTGTCAGCAACTTGCTTAGCCAGTTCACGGGTAGGCACCAAAATCAGCCCAGTAACATAGTTACCTTTATTGCTTTTATCACTCAATGATTTTTCAGCGTCTAGTTGCTGAAAAAGTTGCTGCTCCTGTATTTTTTGCAATAGGGGCAGTGCAAAGGTGGCTGTTTTTCCCGAACCGGTATTTGCCCCTGCAATTAAGTCGCGTCCCGCTAATACACTTGGGATAGCTTGCGCTTGAATGGGTGTTGGCTGCAGATATTCCAGCTCAGTTAATCGAACTAACAAGGGGGGAATAAGGCCAAGTTCTGTAAAGTTGGCAGGCGTTGTGACAGTGGTCATTAATATAAAGGGCTCAAAGCTAAGTTAATAGCCCACTATTTTAGCGTATTTATGCGCCGTTAAGTTAGTGAAATCGATCAAACCCTGTTGTGATGTCATTTAACCCCGCATAGGCCGAGGTTGATTTGACGATAAGTTCTAAGCGTTAAGTAAAGCAATGATAAATAGAATATAAGTTCTGAACTTCGTGAGTTTTTGACTGGCTAAATAAAATTGCTTTGGGTGCCAAGTAAAGCTCATTACTTTATATCTAATTCTATTGTTTGTCCGATCGCGAGAACTTCAAAAGTCGTATTCTTTATATCGCTCTCGGCTATTGCCATTGCCAACCTTTGTTTGGGCTGCATAATAGGTTCAGCGGTTAGTGGAAAGGTTCCCCAGTGCATGCCAATGCTTTTACGGGCCCCAATATCCCGATGAATACTAAGCGCTTCTTCCGGACTAACATGCTGAGGTCCCATAAACCACTTAGGTGCATAAGCACCTATAGGTATCAAACCCAAATCTATTGATTTAAAGCGTTCACCCACTTCCTTGAACTGAATCGGGTTGTAACCTGTATCCCCGGCAAACCAAAAAGTAAACTCAGCTATTTTTACATGCCACGCGGCCCAAAGTGTTTTATTTCGATCAAAGAGGCTTCTGGCGGACCAATGCTGTGATGGGGTGGCTGACACGCTGACGTTCGAAAAGTTATGCTGGTCCCACCAGTCAAATTCGATAACTTGCTCTGCGGATATTCCCTGTTCTATGAACCAGTCTTTGAGTTTCAGAGGCACTAGAAATCGAGTACTTGTACCCAAAGCTTTGATCGATGGAATATCGAGGTGATCGTAATGATTATGCGAAATAATGACAAAGTCGATTGCTGGCAGATCCTCTAATCCTAACGGAATATCAACCAGGCGTTTAGGGCCGGCAAAACTGACTGGGGACGCTCGCTCGCTAAAAATAGGGTCCGTCAAAATATTAATGCCTTGATACTGTATTAGAAAGGTTGAATGCCCAACCCAGGTGAGAAGAGGGGCCGGTCCAGGTTTAAGGACTTTTTCCATGTTCGGCGATACGACGTCTACCAGATGAGCTTCAGCTTCTTGGTCTGCAAAAGGCTCATCGCCAAAATACTTCATTCTTAAATAGGAAAACGGACTTTTTTCGACCGCTTCGATATACAAATTTTTGAAGCCTTCTTTCGTGTGATGCGCGGGCAAAGTATCACTTGAAATTGGTTCAACTGCTTTGCAGGAAAGTAGTTGCAAAAGCAAGGCAATACCAGCTGATTTTAAGAGTATGGCGTTCATGAATTTTTTGGTTTCCGTACGATAATGATTAAAAAAATGTTTCGATAACGATGATAATGGCCCGATATGCTTTCTAGTGTATTGACGATTTCGTTAACTAGTCATAAACCGGTGTATATTTGAAAGCAAAGAGTTTGCTACTAACTTTAAAAGGCCCGCTAACCGTCATATACCGTTACCTTGTAGATTTAAGTCAAAATAAAATTTTAATATACTGGCCTCAGCTTTAGTTCTAATAGCTCATGTTAGGGTTTTACAGCTTGGTTCTTACACGGGCTTTTCTGACATTTCTTTGTTCATACGAGTAATGGTATATTGCGCATGTTCTTGCAATGCTTCTTCCTCTTTATCTTTGAAATGTACCTTTATTTCATAGGTATTGTTGGCTTGTTCATTTGCTTCTGCTTTAACAAGTTCGGTATCAACATCGGGGTATAAATTTAATTTATGTTTGATAACCTTTTTGATTGCTGATTCCAGCTCCTTCAAAGCCTCTTTGCTGGGTGCTAAGCCTTTTTGTTTTCTGATAAAACGTTTTAATTTTAACGGTCTGTCAGCGCGCGAGTGAAGTGACATATTCCAAGCCGTGACAATAATATCTAAGCGGGATTGCATTTCTTGTTTGTTCTCGACGGACTGTAATAAGTCACCACTGATGTCTACTAGCATTTGCGAGATATTTTCGTTATCGGACATGAAATTTCCTCATAAAGTTGGCGGCATATATTCGACAATGATTAGGGCTGTTGGTTTAAAGGTATGTTTTAGGAATATTGGTGCTTTTCCAATTTGGCTAATCAATTTTAAGATACTGTACCATTTTTAGTTGATTCAGGTCGCTTCAATAATGTTTTTGTGACTCATAGTCATAAAAACATTATGATTATCGTATATTCTTTGATCTGATAACGTATGGATCTGTTTTTTAAAATTCTTAGCGTTAGTTTTTCTTCAAGGACGTTCTTTTATTGAAGCTAAAGTTTCTTTAGCGCACTTATATTATTTACTTTTTATTGATTACTGCGAGGCAGAATGAACCGATCTCTAATACTCTCAATTTCTCTGGCTGTTTTGGCGCTTGTCTGGATTCTATCTGGATCACTTTCTAGTAATACGGAGGAGGAGAGTAAAGTAAGTCAGCAAGGTTCTGAACTTGGCGAAAGTAACCTTTCCAGTTCTCGTTTTAAAGTAAAAATACAGGCTATTGAAGCAGAGTTAATGCTGGATCGAATCGACTTGCAGGGCGGTATTGAGTCAGTGAGAGAGATTGAAGTTCGGGCTGAAACGGATGGCATTATTACGAATTTGAAAACAAACAAAGGTGCTCGTATTACTCAGGGCCAGCAAATTCTTATATTGGCGATGAATGATCGGAAAGCAAGGCTTGCACGTGCAAAATCTGAGCTAAAAGTCCGCCAAGCTGATTTAAAGTCAAGCTTGAGCTTAAAGGCAAAAAAATTGATATCGGAAAACCAATACTTACAGCACGTCGCTAATGTGGTTGCGGCAGAGGCAGAAGTTAAAGAACGAGAAATAGAAATACAGCGTACGGCAATTACGGCTGCTTTCGATGGTGTGTTGGATGAATTGCATGTAGAACTTGGAGATTACGTTTCTTCAGGTACCTCGCTGGCTACTCTGGTAGATGATCAATACATCACCATTAGTGCTGAGGTTCCGCAACAGCATATTTCAAAACTAAAAAACGGACAGAAAATGAGTGCAATATTGCTCAGTGGTACGCAGATAGACGGTGAAATTTTTTATATTTCCAGTTCGGCTGATACCAGTACCCGCACCTTTCGTGTCGAAGCAAAAGCCCTTAACACTGCTGGTATAAAGCGTTTTGGCCAGAGTGCGCGAGTCAGTATTTATCTAGGTGAGAAATTTGCGCATAAGTTGTCGCCTTCATTGCTTGGCTTAGATAGCGATGGCTTATTAGAAGTAAAAGGCGTTGATGGCGATCAACGTGTCATTACCCAGACCGTCGATATCATTCGCAGCGAGAATGATGGCATTTGGTTAAGTGGGCTGCCTAAACAGTTTAATTTGATTACTGTTGGTCAAGGCTTTGTTTCTGAAGGGGATGTAGTTAACGCGGTTTTAAATATTAAGCCTGTCGATGATACCGAACAGGGAGCAACTTTATAATGAGCCGCTCTGAATTAGGCATTTCTTCTAACCCGATTGATTGGGCAATTCAGCGGCGTAGAGCGGTTTTATTGTTTTTGGCATTTTTATTTTTTAGTGGCATCGCCGCCTATAACGCGATACCAAAAGAAGCCGAACCCGATATCGCGATTCCGATCATTTATGTTTCAATGTCGCATGAAGGCATTTCACCTGAAGATGCCGAGCGTCTTTTAGTACGGCCAATGGAAAAGGAGCTCAAGTCAATTGAAGGCGTAAAAGAAATGAGTTCGGTCGCCTCTGAAGGCCACGCATCCGTTACCCTTGAGTTTGATGCCGGCTTTGATAGCGATTCGGCGTTGGATGATGTGCGAGAAAAAGTCGACCGAGCGAAAGTAAAGCTTCCCGTTGATAGCGATGAGCCCGAAGTAAATGAGGTAAACGTTTCTTTATTTCCAGTACTGAGTATGGGGCTTGCGGGTTCAATTCCAGAACGACAACTACTTTATATTGCTAGAGATTTAAAAGACGATATTGAAGCGTTGCCAGGTGTTTTGGAAGTAGATATTGGTGGTGACCGTGAAGAAGTGCTCGAAATTATCGTCGACCCACTGGTATTGGAAACTTACGATATAGACTTTGAAAGTGTCTTAGCCATTGTCCAGCGGAACAACCAGTTGGTAGCAGCTGGTGCGATTGATAGTGGGCATGGCCGTTTGGTTGTGAAGGTTCCTGGTGTCATTGAAGGCCTTGAAGACATTATGTCGCTTCCGGTGAAAGTTGTCGGTGATACTGTTGTGAGCTTTCGTGATGTGGCTACTGTACGTCGAACCTTCAAGGACCCACAAGGTTTTGCACGAGTAGATGGCGAGCCTTCACTAACGCTTGAGATAAAAAAACGGGTAGGCTCGAATATTATTGAGGTGATCTCCCAGGTTAAAGCGATTGTAACTGAAAAGAAGCCATTTTGGCCTGAGTCCTTAGAACACACTTATATTCTGGATAAATCTGGCGAAATTATCGAGATGCTTCAAGACCTACAAAATAATGTATCTAGCGCCATCATTATGGTGATGATTGTCGTGGTTGGAGCGCTTGGTTTGCGTTCATCCCTACTGGTTGGTTTGGCGATTCCGGCTTCTTTTCTAACGAGCCTTTTAATCATTAACTTGATGGGGCTGACATTAAACATTGTTGTACTATTTAGCTTGATCTTAGTCGTAGGGATGTTAGTTGATGGTGCGATTGTAGTGGCGGAACTAGCCTCTCGAAATCAAGAGCATGGCATGAGTGCAGAGCGCGCTTTTTCCAAAGCTTCTAAGCGTATGGCCTGGCCTATTATTGCTTCGACAGCCACTACTTTAGTGGTGTTTATGCCGCTCATCGCTTGGCCTGGCACCGTGGGTGAATTTATGAAGTTTTTGCCCATTACGGTGATGATCTGTCTGACAGCTTCGCTGGTAGTAGCATTAATATTTCTGCCCGTCGTAGGTTCATGGCTGGGTAAAAAACCTTCAAACCACCAAAAAGATACGCAAAAAAGTATCCCACCCAAAAAAACCGGGGCACTGATGTCGGTTTATGTTCGTATATTACGTAAGCTTTTGCATCACCCAGGAAAAACATTCGTGGCTTCACTTATGGTGATCGCAGCAAGCTATGCAACTTATGCTGCGTTAGGTAAGGGGGTTGAGTTCTTTCCTGAGGTTGAACCGGATAATGCTCAGGTATTGGTGCATGCGCGTGGTGACTTGTCTATTTATGAGAAAGACCAGCTTTTGCAATCTGTAGAGCAGCGATTTTTTGGTATGAAGGAGCTAGAATCGGTATATGCACGTTCATTTAACCAGTCATTTAACGGTATGGCAGCAGATGTGATTGGTTCCATCCAATTTCAGTTTGTTGATTGGGATAAGCGTCGACCGGCGTCTGAAATATTGGCTGAAATGGCGACTTTCACCAAAGATATCCCCGGTGTGAACCTAGAGTTCAGAAAAGCTGAAAATGGCCCTTCAGGCGGTAAACCAATCAAGTTACAGATCAGCGCGATATTTCCTGAGCATGCGGACGAAACCGTTGAAACAATCGTGACTCAAATGGGTGAACTCGGAGGTTTTAAGGATATAGAGGATGATCGAGCATTACCTGGTGTTGAGTGGCGGCTTGAAGTCGATCGTGAAGCTGCAGCACGTTTCGGTGCGGATATCGCTTTGTTAGGCAGCGCGATTCAAATGGTTACGAATGGCTTTCGTGTTGCAGGCTTCCGTCCGAATGACACTACTGAAGAAGTTGATATTAATATCCGATTTCCGAATCAAAAGCGAACCTTAAATCAGTTTGATAATTTCCGGATATCAACAAACAAGGGGATGGTCCCTATTAGTAATTTTGTTTCGCTGAAACCTGCGCCGAAAACGGGCACAATCAAACGTGTCGATGCGAAGCGGGCGATTACAATTCAGGCGGATGTCGAGGAAGGTTTACTTCCAAGTGAAAGACTTCAGGCATTACAAGCGGCATTTTCCGAGGCGGAACTACAACCAGATGTACGTATTGTCGTAAAAGGCGAAGAAGAAGACCAAAAAGAAACGGCTGACTTTCTATCCAGCGCATTTTTGTTCGCAATGTTTTTAATGCTGCTTATCTTAGTGATTCAGTTCAATAGTTTTTATCAAAGTTTTCTTGTTCTGAGCGCCATTATATTTTCAACAGCGGGTGTGTTGTTGGGTTTATTAGTGACTGCGCAACCATTTGGCATTGTAATGGTCGGTCTTGGTATCATTGCATTGGCGGGCATCGTAGTGAATAACAATATCGTTTTAATCGATACCTACAACGCTTATATCAAGGATGGTTACTCAGCTTACGATGCTGCACTGGCTACAGGTGAAATACGTCTACGACCGGTTCTATTAACGGCTGGCACCACGATCTTAGGCTTGATACCGATGGTGATGGCCATGAATATCGACTTTATAAATAGGGAGGTTGCATTTGGTGCTCCTTCGACTCAATGGTGGACACAGTTATCGAGTGCGATTGCCGGCGGACTGGCATTCGCGACCGTATTAACGCTACTTCTTACGCCATGCCTTTTGGTATTGGGAGCCAATGTAAGTTCGTTCTTTAAGAAAAAAATTGGCAAAGCTGAGGATGAGTTTCCAGAACTTGAACCTGTTTTTATACCTAAAGAACCTGTGAAAGCAGGCCTTTCTCAAAAAGAAACAGAGTAGTAGCGTTTTTTCACGAGAGCTGCTTGCATTAAAAATGTTATTCCGGTGAGATTTCGGCCAAGAGGCATTATGTGATACCTTCCCTACATAGTCATTCCCGCGAAGGCGGGAATTCACTGGGCTTGGAAAATTAAAAAATACTCGGAGGGATTAAGGTCAACATGGCCTAATTATTATGAATATTTCTATTTAACAAGCGTAGGAAGATAAAAAGGCGCCCTAAAAAACATAAGGTGCGCAAGTTTCCACTTGGACCATTGAAGATAACAGCGGCTTCCTACAGCGGATACATCTGACATGTTTAGAGATAGTTAAAAATATGAAAAAGAATCTATTACATAGTTTGTTTTACACCCTCTAAAATATCTTTTCCTTGAGTTGCTCCTATAACAAATTATCCCGTAACTCCTGCATAAGTGCATGAAATATGCTTTTACTATTGTCATCCATTTTACCGAATAGCATACCGACTCCTGTATTAGTCACACGCACAATTTTGCACTTGGAGACCATAGCATAATATTCTCCTTTAATTCTCACACCCATATTTATGGTCACAAATTGATTAACTGAATCGCCATTAACCCCAGCTGATTCAAAAAATGTGCCTGCAACTGATATGTCACTGAATGAGCCGTTGAACTCTTCACCAGAATCAAAATAAATTCCACCACTAGCTTTTAGACTAAAGCGTTCAAATTTACGCTTTTCTTTTTCAAAGACTTCTACATCTATTTCGTTGTTCATTCCGGCCTCCCTTCGTAAATAAAAACTAATCATCAAGTATAGGAGAAAAATATATTTATGTGACTTTAATAATAAAAATATTACTCTCAACCATAATTCAACGCGTAACCTGTTTCAAACAGAAAGAAGAAAAGGGGACGCAACAATTCACGGTCAACCAAAACGGATATATTGGTTGGCTAAAAACAAATTCGCCTCCTTTTGTTCGTTTTCCTAGAATTGTAGACACTTTGAACTTTCCCATTTTTTGCTAGGCGCGCTCTTATTAAATAGGCTTGAAATAGTTTGCTATCGATATTGATCGAAATCAAAAAGGCACATTTTATGAGCGTTTCTGAAGACTTAAACTAACGGCTTTTGCTCAAGAGCCCTCATTAATTCAATAATCTGATTGGCTGAATTTTCATATTTGAACGAAACGAATAAACGTCTGCTTGTGTTAAATCAAGTCACTTAAACGTGAGCAATTAAAGGAAGGTCTTGTCTCATAAAAAAACTTTTATGATCATCTTTCTGGGCCAAGACTATTCATTGAAATTTACGAAGTTGAGCTGGTTAATCTATAGTAACAAAGGGGGGCAATTTATGATCGCAAACGCTTGCGACTTTAATAAAACTAGGGACAAAATAAGCGGGAAATTAGTGCGGGAACCGCTGTTTCAACACGCAAAATTCTTTCGCCTAAATGCACGCTTTGAAATCCACACTCTTTAATTTTTTCAACTTCGTAAGGGGTAAATCCGCCCTCTGGCCCAATGACGAGTGTTGTTTTATCTTGAATATCTATTGGGCAGGGCGTTGGCTCTCCCGGATGGGCTAGAAGTTTTCGAGTGTTGTTCGCAATGGCTGGTAGCTCATCTTCAACGAAAGGCTTAAAACGCTTTCTTAAATGAATAGTCGGCATCATAGTATCTTTCGCTTGCTCTAAGCCCAATATACAATTCTCACGTATCTTCTCCTCGGTTAACCAAGGCGATTGCCAGAAGCTCTTCTCTACTTTCCAAGAGTGGATAAAATAAAGCTCTTTTACCCCCATTGTGGTGGCGGTTTGAATAATTCGTTTGAGCATTTTTGGCCGAGGTAAGCCAATAATAAGTGTAAGTGGCAAGGCTGAAGGGGCTGAGGCATGCCAATCAATCTCTAGCTTTACTACCTCAGATGTTAGCTTGGTTACCAAAGCTGTGCCCACACTATCATTTAGAAGACCTACAGATAGGTGATCGCCTACTTTGGTGGTTAGCGTGCTGTGCAGATGCGCTAATTGTCTGCCAGAAACTTCGGCAGACGTGTCTGTTAGCATATTCTCAGGTAGTAACAGTAATAAGTTCATGGTTTAAAAATACTCGCCATTACGCTTCTGCTTTAGTTTTCTTTTCGACCATTTTGGCAAACAGTAAACCGACTTCAAATAACATCCACATTGGAACAGCGAGCAGAGTTTGTGAAATTACATCGGGGGGCGTGAGCAACATACCGACCACAAAGCATGCGACGATTAGATAAGGGCGTTTTTGACTCAAACTTTCAACGTTTGTAATGCCGCTTGAGACCAAAATGATAATGGCAATTGGAATCTCAAAAACGATACCAAAGGCAAAAAATAACTTTAAAACAAAATCAAGGTAACGACTAATGTCGGTCATGATGGTGACCCCTTCAGGACCTGCGCTAGTAAAAAAGCCAAAAATCAAAGGAAACACCACAAAGTACGCAAAGGCGATGCCTGCGTAAAATAATACAATGCTTGAAAACAATAACGGAAAAGCGAGTTTCTTTTCTTTATCGTAAAGGGCCGGCGCAATGAAACTCCATATTTGATAAAGCACGAAAGGCATCGAGATAAAAATTGATACCATGAGTGTCAGTTTGAATGGTGCAAAAAATGGCGATGCTACATCGGTTGCAATCATTGTACTGCCCTTAGGCATTAATTCTCGTAAAGGCTCTGCAACGATGAGATAAATATCATTCGCAAAATAATAGAGTGAAGCAAAAACTAAAATTACACACAACACAGCGCGTAGCAGATGATTTCTTAATTCTATGATATGCTGTATCAGTGGCTGAGTTTGCTCTAGGGGTTTATTATCGGAAGTATTTTGATCAGTCATTCTTACTAGTGCTTATGTTATTTGGTATTGTCTTACCTTGAGGAGCTTGTACTGCAGAAGCGTTAGATTTAGAAAGATCTGTCGTGGTATCTATAGCAGTAACATCGTGGTTGAAGGGCTCATCTTTCTCAGACCTTGGCAAGGGCTCAAACTCTTTTGCTTGTTGTAAAGCTTCGCTGACCGTCGCATGAATATTGTTCGCATCTTCACGGATGTCGAGGCTTTCACCTTGTTTTTTAAGTTCTGCTCGTAGCTCATCTAATTCAATTTGTCGGTCGATTTCTTTTGTGAATTGACTAGTCATTCGCCGTGCTCGTCCGACCCATTTTCCAACAGTGCGCGCTGCTATGGGTAAACGTTCGGGGCCAAGCACCAGTAGGGAAATAACCCCTATGATGACTAATTCCAGAAAACCGATATCAAACATGGTAAAGCGCCAGTTTTAGAAAGAAAGAAAACATTATTTAGTTTGGTTGTCTTCTTGTTTCGTATTAACTTTTTCAGCTTTACCTTCAATGACGTCAGCATTGGTTTTTTCTAATGGCTTAGTGTCTTCATCTTTCATCGCTTTTTTAAAGCCTTTGACGGCCCCACCTAAGTCGCCACCCATATTACGAAGTTTTTTGGTGCCGAATACTAGTGCCACGATCACAAGAATGATCAGTAGTTGCATTGGACTGATGCCCATATCGTTCTCCTTAATTAACTCATGTACTATTTAACTTAAGTACTATTTCGTTCGGGATGACTTTTCTTCAAGGCCAGATAAATTAAAGCGGCGCTGAAGCTCTTTTAAAATGTCATCTGGATGTAAATCTAGATGAGATAACATTACCATACTATGAAACCAGAGGTCGGCAGTTTCATAAACTAAGTCTTGTTTTTTTGCTTCATTGGCTCCTTCCGCATCTTTTGCCGCTAAGATCGTTTCAGTGCACTCTTCACCCACTTTTTCCAGGATCTTATTCAGGCCTTTTTTGTGTAGGCTGGCAACATACGAACTTTCAGGGTCGGCTTTTTTTCTTTCAGCTAGTACAGTCGCTAGTTCGTTTAATACGGTGGACATATTTTTTCTCGATTTCAGTTATCAGTTCAGTCTATTTTTTATATGACTGAGTTTTATTTTCGGCGAACTAAAAAATAGCTGCCAAGTAAAAAGGGTACAGCACTTTGCCATGAAATGGTATTTAGCCAGTCGAGAGCGCTAGGTGATGCGACTGCAAAACCAGTAATAATGAGCGCAAAGCCAATAAAAAAGTCTTTAGACTGGCTACGCTGTTGTTTTAGGTCATTATGTAGAGCGAGGGCGCTTTGTTCTCGTTGTTTGCCAAAATTATCAAGGTGCTTGATTTGATTCATTGCATCAAATACAAGTTTTGGTATTTCGGGTGATTGTTCTAACCATTCAGGTAAATGCTGTTTTACATTCTTCCAAACGCCTGGAGGAGCCATACGTTGCTTCATCCAGTTTTCTAAATATGGTTGTGCGGTATTCCATAAGTCTAAGTCAGGGTAAAGTTGTCTCCCAAGACCTTCTATGTTGAGTAAGGTTTTTTGTAGTAAGACTAGTTGTGGTTGGACTTCCATATTAAAGCGACGAGCGGTCTGGAATAAGCGCAGTAAGAACTGGCCAAAAGAAATATCTTTAAGCGGGCGCTCAAAAATAGGCTCGCACACGGTGCGGATGGCTGACTCAAATTCATCAACTCTTGTATCCTCAGGCACCCAGCCTGATGAAACATGTAACTCAGCAACGAGACGATAATCTCTGTTGAAAAATGCAAGTAGGTTGCGAGCAAGGTAGTTTTGGTCTTCTTGAGTAAGTGTGCCCACAATGCCAAAGTCTATGGCGATATACTGAGGGTTGTGCGTATGTTCGGCTGAAACAAAAATATTACCGGGGTGCATATCGGCGTGAAAGAAGCTGTCTCTGAATACTTGGGTGAAAAATATTTCAACACCACGCTCAGCTAAGGTTTTCAGGTCTACCCCTGAGGCTTTTAACTGTTGCACATCGGCTACGGGCATACCGTAAATACGTTCCATTACAAGTACGTCGTGATTGGTGTAATCCCAAAAAATTTCGGGAATGTAGATCAGTTCAGAATTTGAAAAGTTGCGACGCAGTTGAGAGGCATTAGCTGCTTCGCGTTGCAAGTCTAACTCATCGTAAATAGTTTTTTCATAGTCTTTCACTATCTGAATCGGGTGCAGGCGTTTTCCGTCATCCCAGTAATTTTCCAATAACGTCGCTAACAATAACATCAGGGCGATATCTTGATTGATTGTGCCTTCAATATTCGGGCGAATGACCTTAACGACCACTTCTTTACCATTCTTTAGTCGTGCGCTATGAACCTGTGCGATAGAGGCTGACGCGAGTGGTTCAATACTGAACTCTGAGAACAATTGATCGGTACTTTGTTTGAGTGCCTGTTCAATAATTTGTTTAGCTTGGTTGCCGGGGAAAGGCGCGACATTGTCTTGAAGGTTTTTGAGCGCGTCAGCAATATCATCCGGCAACAGGTCTCTTCTAGTGGAGAGGATTTGACCAAATTTAATAAATATAGGGCCGAGTGTTTCTAAAGCTAAACGAATCCGCTCGCCACGTGAGAGCTTTGGTTTGGGAAAAAAATGCCATGGTGCTAAAAAGAATAATATTCTAGCCGGGAGTGGAAGGTGAGCAAGCGGAATAAACTCATCTAAACGGTATCGACTTACGACCCAAAGAATAACAAAAATACGTCTGAGTTTGGTGACTAAAAAAAATTTGGACACGTTATGTTTTCCAGTTCGTCTTGGGTACGAGTTAATGAGGGTGTGTTAAATTACTTATAATTTTCAGTTTGCTTAAATGCTTGTCTTAAACGAGCTTCTAAGCGGTCAGTTGCCAAGCGTAACTGATCAATCGCTTCAAATTGGGTTTTAGCCAATGCTTTGCTTGGAATTAGGCGCACTTCATATTTGATAAACTCTTCTAAGTCATTGATAAAGGATTGACTTATATTTTTCCCAAAAGCCAAGCTTTGGCGTAAAGAGGTGCCGATAAGGTGAGCGGGTACATCGCCGATAAAGGTAGCTAAAATACCTTCCCAGTCAATGTTGACAGACGCCATCAAACCTTGAATTTGTTGTGCCCGAACAGCATCACCACTTAAGGTGATTTCCTTGTTTTTAAATAACGAGGTTTTGTCTTGGTAGTGTGCAAGCTTAATGAGAGAAAATGCACTGCCATTTAAACAGACTGATGAGCTATCTTGAGGGGGAAGAATGACGACTCTTCCATCCTTTGAACCAAAAAATAAAGTTTGTTTTGGTGTGGTGATAACCACTTCTAATATACACCCTTGCAAAAGATTCAATTTCTTTTGCGACACTGGATCCATTGAGAGCGCTAGATTAATCGCTTTCTCAATGGCGGGTGCTATTTTCTGAATCAGGGCAGGGTCAATAAGGCTCATTTAAGGCTTGATTCCGGTATGTAGTGCGACAATACCGCCCGACATATTATGGTAGCGGCAGTTTACAAGCCCAGCGTTTTCCATCATCCCTTTAAGTGTTTCTTGGTCTGGGTGCATGCGAATGGACTCAGCAAGGTACTGGTAGCTTGAACTGTCATTGGTGATGAGTTTGCCCATGAAAGGCAGCGCTGTGAAGGAGTACTTATCATAAATAGTGCTCAGCATTGGGTTCGCTGGTTTAGAAAACTCTAAAACCAATAGGCGGCCACCGGGCTTTAATACTCGCGCCATCGAAGCGAGCGCTTTATCTTTATCGGTTACGTTACGCAAGCCGAATGCAATACTCACACAATTGAAGTGGTTGTCCGGGAAGGGGAGTGCTTCGGCATTTGCTTGAACAAACTCGATGTTGCTGCCATAACCACGATCTAATAACCGGTCACGGCCAACGTTTAACATTGATGAATTGATGTCTGCCAATACTACTTGGCCTTGTTCGCCCACACGTTTTGAAAACTGCATGGTGAGATCACCCGTCCCACCAGCGATATCTAAAACTTTGTAGCCTGGACGGACACCGCTAGACTCTATTGTTAAACGTTTCCAGATTCGATGAATACCCAGAGACATTAAATCATTCATCACGTCATACTTGCTGGCAACCGAATGAAAAACATCTGCGACTTTATTCGCTTTGTCTTGTGCTTTTACGTCTTGAAAACCAAAATGGGTGACCGTGTCAGTTTCCTGGGTTGCTTGCGTTGTCTTTGTGCTGGATTCGCTTGTCATGAAGGAGTCTCTGCTGATTCATTAATGGCTGCTATTCTAACCTTGGTGAGCAAGGAAAACTATGCCGTCATGCTTTAAAATTCTAATCTTCAAGCTAAAAACAGAATCAAAGTGAGTAGTTTTGTTGTAAGGGCCTGTTTCGAGTTAATATGTGGGAGTTGTTGAATAATATGAGAGTGCATTATGTCTGAAATTAGAGTTAACCGTACCCATCACCTAGCATTGGAACAAGCTAGAGTTTTAGCTGAAGAGCTGGTGGCTAATTTAGCGCAAGAATTTGGCGTAAAATATCATTGGGAAGATGATACTGTTAAATTTAAAGGAGCAGGTGCAAAAGGCCACATGACAGTACTAAGTGAACGTGTAGAACTTAAAATGGAGTTAGGTTTTTTACTGAGACCATTTAAGGGAAAAATCGAGAATTCAATTAAGCGGCGCCTTGATGAAGTGTGTGATTAACGCATTTTTTGATTTGTGACATTAAGGGAGGGCATCGCTATTCGTTATACGAGCAGTGAAAGTCCTCTTTTAGGTTTGGGACCAACGCTTTTTTAAATATAAAAACAAGAGAATAAGTATGCCAAACTCTGATATTTTAAATACAGATACCATATCGTTTCGTCAGTTTGTTTCTAAACTACCTGTTTTTTTAACGGGTATTCCAGACCGAGCCAAAGGTCTTTATATCGCCAATCGAAAAAATAACGATAAGCCCGTAGGTTTGGCTGTATGTCTTGAAAAAGCCGTCAAACGCAACCCAAACGGTATAGCGCTCATATTTGAAGATCGAGAACTAAGCTATCAACAATTTAATGCTTGGGTGAATCGCTATGCCGATAGTCTTGCGAAAATGGGGACTAAAAAAGGTGATGTCGTAGCGGTGTTTATTGAAAATCGGCCCGAGCTATTAGCTTGTATTGCTGCGATTGCGAAGATAGGTGGCGTTAGTGCATTGTTGAATACTTCTCAGCGCGGGAGTGTGTTGGAACATAGTATACAGCTAGTGAGTCCTTCTCGTATTATTGTAGGCGAAGAGTTGTTTTCAGCCGTGATGGACGTGGAAGCAGTATTGCCTGAAGGTGATAATACCAAGCTCTATTTATCTGATTGCGATACTTTATCTGAAAAAACTTCAGCCCCCGAAGGCTGGCTGGATCTCGCTGAAAGAGCGCTTCTAGGTTATTCCAAAAACCCTATATCAAGTAATAAACAACGAGCTACTGAACCTTTTTGCTATTTTTATACATCAGGAACAACAGGCTTACCTAAGGCTGCGATATTGACACATGGCCGTTTTATGAAGGCGTATGGCAGTGTAGGTTTGGCTGGTATTCAACTAAAACCTAGTGACAGAGCTTATGTTACTTTACCCTTTTATCATGGCACTGCTTTAATTATTGGTTGGGGGAGTGTGCTTGCAGGT
>Ga0105350_10001106_pt1 | contig 17499 bp, 15 predicted proteins | sample EN1Hudsemesocosm_FD_83506 | JGI IMG/M metagenome (GOLD analysis project Ga0105350, IMG submission 83506) | Methane-oxidizing microbial communities from mesocosms in the Hudson Canyon - EN1E Hudson Canyon | ecosystem: Environmental > Aquatic > Marine > Cold seeps | place: Hudson Canyon... | reverse complement strand
TTCTTTAGACGTACCTTGTATTTGATGTTCAAGCTCATAATTATTATCAAAATGGTCCGCAATCGCACGTTTTCCGCGACCAACAATAAACCCAATTTGAGTCATGCCCGCTTCAAATGCTTCTTCAACACCATATTGAATGAGCGGTTTATTAACAATTGGTAACATCTCTTTCGGCATTGCCTTGGTAGCAGGCAAGAAGCGTGTACCGTAGCCAGCTGCAGGGAATAGGCATTTCCGAATTTTTACTGTTGATGACATGGATGAATTCCTTTTCAATATTTAGTGTTCATATATTATTAGGTTAAGAAACTTTAAAATCAAGTGTTAATAAGGATTTTCTTGGAAACTATGTTTCTCAAAATCGGTTTTAATTATTTATGTGATTATAACCTTACACCTAGATCGCGTAATGAATTGAATCACTACGTCTTGATGTTGTACTGTTTGTAGCTGATTAAGAAATTAGGGTTTTGGCTCTACGTCTGAAGCCTATGAAACCCAATAGTGCTGGTGCAAACATGAATAGTGCTGCAGGGATAGGTACTGCTGATAGACTATCATATTCAACAATATAACCCGTTATTGAGTTGCTAGTTTCTGATGAATCGTTCCACTGACCTGTGCCCAGCCAAAACATTAACCAATCTTCTTCACCAGTACCTGGCCCTCCACTTTCGCCTGGTCCCCACTGATTCGGTTCACCGGCATACCAGTTTGTGTACGTGAATTCCTCACCTGTAACCCATTCCCAAGTGCCTTCGACATTCATGTCATGGCCACCTAGAACGTAATTTAAAGAGGTGACATTGTTATAGATCCAGGTGTTCTCATCTGCAGACGTTATCGTCGCTAAATGACCTTGTAATCCCAGATAACTACTAGATGCAGCCATATCTTTCACTACTAACCAATCTAGGGGTGAATCAATAGCAACAGCTTCATACCAATGATCATTTCCACCATCTGTAATAGTCCATTGAACTGGAGCGGCATTAGCTGTTGCCGTTATCGTTAAGAAAGCTAAACCTGTTAAAGACTTTAAAGTTGTATTCATCATTGTGCCTCATTTTTCAATATATATTAAACTTTCAACAACCCAGCTATCTTAAATGCATTAAGACCTGAAGCTTTCTGTCCTTGGCTCACACCCAAGTTTGGCAATTAAATTATTTTCGTAGCTAATTGTACAATGTTAATTTTCTCATGCCTATTGTACTTTGGTACACCACACTTTAGAGGGGCATAGCTGATGCCCTATCTCCTTGAAGAACCTCGTGTCTCAAACGCATCACCAAACCTACGAAATTGATCCCAGATCGACGTTCTCATCTGATAGATACAACCATGACTTTACGTGTAGGACAAGGCAGAGGATCACACAGGGGCTGGTGGTTTGTAAATGTCAGATACAAAAAAGCCGTAATTAACTGAATCACCACGGTTTATTGTTGTTCGGTATTGGTTCTTTGAACGGCAGAGGCTTTTGCTCTACGGCGGAAGCCTAAGAAATCTAACAATGCTGGTGCAAACATGAAGGCAGCAGCGGGGGATGGGAGTGGTTAATGGCGGAAATTACAAAGTATCTGAAATACCAGTGATTGTAATATCACCGAAAAACTAGAGTAGCCCCCGCCGTTATTTGCATTCTCGGTGCCATCGTCAGATGGCGCCTAATGAGAAATCCATATATGATTGTGAGGTTATAGGAAAGTCCTTGTTGCCTATTATATAGTTTACCTGCAAACATGTTAGGCACATTTATCGTTGCATGTGAAAGTCAATTTGCTCATTAACAAAAAGAGTTGAACTAAAAGGAATAGTCGAGTGAAAGTATTAGTGTTAGGTGGCGCCGGTTATATCGGATCTCACATGTGTAAAATGTTGGCGCAACATAATCACGATATAGTTGTGTTTGATAACTTGAGTACAGGGCATAAAGAGGCTGTCAAGTGGGGCAGATTGATTGTCGGTGATGTGCTTAATAAAGCTGATCTAGTGACCCTGTTTTCACAGCATGGGCCATTTGATTTAGTGATGCATTTTTGTGCAAAATCATTAGTAGGCGAATCAGTACAGCACCCCGAAATTTACTACAGTAATAATGTTACTGGGACACTTAACCTTTTACACGCTATGGTTGAAACAGGCCATGACAAACTGGTGTTTTCATCGACAGCAGCTGTATTCGGTATACCTAGTGTAGATTTGATTGATGAGTCTCAACCTAGATTACCAATCAATCCTTACGGTCAATCCAAAAAGATGGTGGAAGATATATTGAAGGATTTTTATCATGCTTATGGTTTGAAATCGGTATGCTTACGCTATTTTAATGCCTGTGGTGCTGATCCTGAGGGTGAAATTGGTGAACGACATGAACCTGAGACACACTTAATCCCTAATATATTAAAATCAGTCTTAGGGGAGAGTGAACATCGGCTAAAGGTTTTTGGGGACGACTATCACACAGATGATGGAACATGTATCCGTGATTACATTCATATTAATGATTTAGCCGCAGCTCATCTACTGGCGGGTGAATACTTGCATAACCATGATGGTGTATTCGCTTTTAATCTGGGTAATGGCAAAGGATTCAGTGTATTGGAAGTCATTAATGCCGCGATCGAAGTTGTAGGGAAAACTATTTCATACGATATTGAGGAGCGCCGTGATGGTGACCCCGCAATATTAGTGGCAGATGCTACACAAGCTAACAAGCAGTTACATTGGCAGCCACAATATACAACGATTAATGATATTATCGTCAGTGCATGGCGCTGGCATAAAAATGAAAAGTTTTAAAAGGCAGGCAACTTTAGTTCACTTACCTGTTAAAGTTAGATTAACGAGATTAACAAGGACGTATATTTAGATGCAACCATCAGGAAAAATTAGACGATATGATTCAAAAATAAATGCTATTTCACGGTTAATTGATAGTGGCATTATTTTACTGACATTTTTTGCGGCTATTGACTTATTCCAAGCTGAATGGCAACCGATTTATGTTTGGGCTTTATTGTTTGCAGTTATTTTGTTCAACTTTTTTGCTGAATCCCAAGATGCCTATCGTTCTTGGCGTGGAACACACCTAAGAGATGAAATTACCACTGTTTTGTTTTCATGGGTCACGGGATTATTTGTACTGGTTTTGCTGGATATTTTCATTCTCAAAGAGCAAGTTTATACCGAGCCTTTTATTGCTACATGGATAGTGCTTACCCCATTTGAACTAGTTGCATGGCATGCCGCTGTACGCATGACATTAGGATTTTTGCGTTCGCGCGGGTTTAATACTCGGCGGGTAGCTATTATCGGTGCAACGACATTAGGTGAGCGGCTTGTAAAGGCATTCCATGCCATGGAGTGGAGCGGTTATCGATTTATTGGTTATTATGACGACCGAGCTAACAAGGATGTAAATCGAAGACTGAACGGTAACGAAATTAACGTGGCCGGAGGTATTGAGCAACTAATTATCGACACAAAGGAAGGATTGGTTGATACAGTTTACATAACCTTGGCCATGTCAGCCGAACACCGCATAAAAATGATTACAGAAAAATTGGCAGACAGTACTGCATCGGTTTATCTCGTACCGGACTTGTTCACCTTCAATTTATTGAACTCACGCTGGGTAGATTATCAAGGCATCACCGCGATTAGTATTTATGAAACGCCCTTTGCTGGTTTGGATAGTAGCCTCAAGCGAATAGAAGATATTGTGTTGAGCTTATTTATATTATGTTTAATTTCTCTTCCGATGTTGTGTATTGCAGCTGGAATTAAATTAACATCAAAAGGGCCAGTGTTTTTTAAACAAACACGTTATGGCATGGATGGTGGAAAAATTAAAGTATGGAAATTTCGCTCAATGACTGTCACTGAAAATGGTGACAAGGTGATTCAAGCAACTCAAGGAGATAGTCGAATCACTGGATTTGGCTCTTTTTTACGCAGAACCTCGCTAGATGAATTACCCCAGTTCTTCAACTCTCTTACAGGCAGCATGTCGATTGTGGGGCCCAGACCTCATGCTGTTGCGCATAATGAAGAGTATCGAACGCAAATTAAAGGATATATGCTACGACATAAAGTAAAACCGGGGATTACCGGCTTAGCGCAAATAAATGGTTTTAGAGGTGAAACAGATACACTCGATAAAATGGAAGGGCGAATTCGGTATGATTTACAGTATATTCAAACATGGTCAATATTGTTAGATTTGAAAATCATCGTGATGACGGTGTTCAAAGGCTTTCAACATAAAAATGCCTATTAACCCCCCCCCAAGAGGGGTTGTAAAAGTTTGGAACTCACGTATGATTGAGCGCCCTGGTTCATTCCTTGATGCAGTATTTCAGAAAGAACTAGTACCAAAGTACAATAGTAATAATGTTTTATATCTGTATTCTGGATGGTGTCCACTTGGTTGACTTGTCAAAAAGGTAGACGTAACCAATTTGTCATAACTGTTTTGTATAGTAATGACTCTTTATAATGCCAAACTAGGTGTAAGCCTAAGACGGAAAGCTGCAGGCCTTTATCGACATGACTCTAAAGGTGGCTGGGTTATATGACTAAAATTTAAGGAAAAATTATGAAAAAAACAATGCTTTTTATTGTTAGTATGTTGTTTGCGGTAGGTGTTAATGCAGCAACTGTCACTATGACAGGGCCTGCTGGTAGTGTTCCAGGTGCTACCCCATCAACTTTTCAGGTTGCTTTGGCTTCTGGTGTTGAAGATGTATTTGCAGTTCAGTTTGATGAAGAAACTCAAGCACAATTCACGTTCACATTTAATCCCGATTCTGCTCCATTATCAACAGTAGGTTTTTATGCTGATAATGTGTTGGTGGGTAGTATTTTTACTGCAATTCAGGGTGAAAATGCATCAACATTAAGTTTTATACAATCTTTAGCTTTTGGAGTTACTTATACTTTAAAGGCTATTGCAGAAAGTGGTTCTCTGATTACAACAACTGTTAGTGCAGTTCCTGTGCCAGCAGCATTATTCTTGTTCGCACCTGCATTATTAGGTTTCTTGAGTTTACGTCGTAAAGCAATCTCAACATCTGTTGTAGCTGCATAAATTTAATAAACTTGAACTAACAATAATGTTTGTTCGAGGAAGGGGAGTTTCGGCTCTCCTTCCTCAATTACAAAAAACTGATTGGAGTGCTCAAAGTATCAATTTAATCCTCCATAGTGTAGGACAATTGTAAGGATAGGGATTTATGAAAAAAATTATAGTTTTTATATCGGGCTTATTGCTCGCAATGAGTGTAAATGCAGCTACGATTACCGTAGATGGTGTGACTGGCTCGACAGTGATGTCAACAGATAATGTTACAAAGTCACAGGGTACGTTACCAGTAGAATTTAGTCTTGATTATCTGGTAAGCGTGAGCGAAGATGCATTTTCAACATTTGATGTGGCGTTCACGCAACCCAATGGAGCACCTACCGATGTTAATGTTGTAGGTTATTCCATTTTTGATGGTACTAACACAATTACAACTTTACTGGGGACCGTACAAGCATTTGATTTTGGGTACTTATTATTGGTAGATATGGAATATATAGTGACTCTTTTTGGTTCTAGTACAATATCGCCTACACAAGTGACTTTGATTTCCTCTGTACCTGTACCGGCAGCATTATTCTTGTTTGCACCTGCATTATTGGGTTTTATTGGTTTACGTCGTAAAGCAACTACTATTGCAGCGTAATCTAACGAAACTTAGATTGACAATATTCTAATTTGAGAGAGGGAACATATGTTCCCTTTTTTATGTACCAAAATAATGTATTATCAAGCCTGACTTTACTTAAGGATATAAAAAATGACATCTGTGGCATTACGAAATGTTTTTTTTGCTTTAGTGGCTTTAATGCTGACAAGCGTCGCAACCTCAGCCGAGCGTTATTTACTCAATGCCGGAGATGTGTTGGATATTTCAGTTTGGAATGAAGAGGCATTACAGAAACAATTAATAATTTTACCTGACGGCATGATTTCATTTCCATTGGCAGGTGAATTACAGGCACAAGGTCAATCAGTGACTGATCTGCAAGCAGCACTCAAGAAACAGTTGGCTGACTATTTGGCTGATCCGGTAGTGACTGTATCAGTGGCTAATGTCAGTGGCAATACTGTGCACATTATGGGCAAAGTATTAGAGCCGGGTAATTTTGTGATGAACAAATCGATTGATGTCATGCAAGCGCTCAGTATGGCGGGCGGGCTGTCTCCTTATGCAGAAGAAAACAATATTATTGTGTTGCGCCGTAGTGGTGAATCTCAACAAGTGTTGCCCGTGCATTATGCGTCGATAAAAAAAGGCCAAGAATTAGACACCAACATCATTTTACAAAGTGGTGATGTGATTGTAATTCCATAAGCTAGCTACGTATTCATGAATAAATCATTTATAACTCGTGTGCTATTGATTATTAGTGGGCTAAATGTGTGTTCTGTTTCTGCTGCAGAATGGTCTTTAACATCAACCCTCGACCCATCGTTTAACTATGACGATAATGTGTTCATGTCTGAAAATGAGCAAGGCAGTGTTCAATATTTACTTAGCCCAACACTTAGTATCAAACGCGCGTTAGAAACCAGTGAAATTGACCTTTCGGTTGGTTATAACATTAATAGATACGTTTCCTTCTCTGAGCTAGATAGACAAGATCCCTTTGCTCGATTGAATAGCACCTTTTCAACTGAACGAAGTAACTATGGATTAGCAGCTAGCTACCAACAAAGTTCATCCAGAAGCACTGCTGAAGAAGATACTGGGGATTTCACTACAGAATCTTCACTCACGACAGAAACGATATCGCCATCCTATAGCTATCAGTTAACGGAACGTAATTTATTATCGATCGGTGGCAGTTACTCAACCAGAACTTATTCGACCACTGATTTTAGTGATAATGAAATCAAATCACTGAATTCTGGCTGGCAACATCAATTTTCTGAACGATTGAGTGGTGGTCTTACTGCTTCAGTTTCAAACTATCAGTCTGATGGAGTAACAGGCACGACAGATGATGATAGTTACAGTCTATCAACCACTATGACGTATAGATTATCAGAATTGTGGCAAGTTAATGGTCAGCTCGGTATTCGAAAACTTAATAGTAGAAATACGGATAATGTGGGTTTTACTCAAAGCAATAGTAGTTCAGGATCATCATTCAATTTTAATGCCAGAAGACAATCCGAACTTGGTTTGTTTTCTGTTGGATTGTCGCGCTCTTTATCGCCATCAAGTACTGGTGATGTCAACGAGCAAGATCGGTTCAATGTTAGTTGGTCAAGAGAGCTAACAGAACAGCTGTCTACCAGCATGTCTGCAAGTTATCAACAATCCACTTCTGCTATAGACGAAGGTAGTAGTGATGAGCGTGAGAATATTAATTTTTCACCGGCCATAAAATGGCAGTTTGATCGCAATCTAGGGCTCAATGTTGGTTATAATTACCGCCAACAAAAAGAGTCAGAAGAAAATACTAATGTCAGCAGTAACTCCGTGATGGCTACATTAATTTATGACTGGGATGGCATTCGCGCCTCTCGTTAATTTAGTAGAGAATCAAATGGAAGAAGAAGATGTAAAAGGATTAGGTGATTACCTAGACATAATTAGGCGTCATAAATATCTGGTGATTATTCCGGCCTTAATATTAATTGTCATCAGTGTTGCAGTTGCCTATCTATTACCGTCGACTTATAAATCTGAAGGGTTGATATTAATTGAAGCACAAGAAATCCCCAGTGACTTAATCAGATCGACAGTTACCAGCTATGCCGATCAGCGTATTGAAGTGATCAAACAACGCATCATGACAACGGCTAAAGTCATGGATATTGTAAAAAAATATAATATTTATCCAGCGCTACATAAAAAATCATCGCCATCTAAAATTGTCGCCTTATTTCGTGAAAATATTGAAGTGAATATGGTATCGGCCAATGTTACTGATCCAAGAAGTGGTCGATCCAAGCGAGCAAGTATTGCATTCAATGTATCCTTTATGGATACATCTCCAGTACTTGCCCAAAAAGTGGCTAATGAATTGGTGACAGAGTTTTTGAATGAGAATGTACGAACTCGTACAGAACGCGCTACTGAGACCAAAGCATTTTTGGAAGAAGAAGGTGATAAATTTCAACGCAAGGTACAACTTCTTGAAAAGAAAATTGCAGAGTTCAAAGATGAATACAGTGATAGCCTGCCTGAGTTATTAGAATATAACCTATCAATGTCAGAACGTTTACAAGATGAATTGGCTACTAACCAGAATCAGGTCATGGTGCTTAAAGATCAAATTCTCACAATGAGTCTTGAGCTTACTAATTTACACGTTTATATGGAAGCTGGTCGTCCAACTTTAACCGAGAAAAAAGCATCCACAAGCGAAGAGCAACTTCAACAGGCTAAAGCTGATTACAGTCGCTTACAAACTAAATACTCGCCAAACCATCCCGATGTGATGCAGCTTCAAAGACAAATAGAAGCCTTAGAACGAGAGTTGGGGGTAGATAGTTCTGAAAAAGAAACAATCACACTTGCGTTAAAACAAGCACAAGAGCAACTTCAACAGCTAAATCAGCGTTATGTTGATGGGCATCCAGACGTAAAATCACTGAACAGTAGAGTTCAGTCTTTAACACTACAGCTCGAACAGGTTAAAAGTGAATCTGAGAACGGAGGGATGGCAGAAGAGCTTATCAGCCAGACTAAACAACGAATGAATCCAATTTACTTACAAATTAACTCTAAGATAGATTCGTCAGAACGTGAAATAGTGCGTTTAAGAGCGAGGCAGAAAGAGGTACAAGATAAGTTGACTACATTTGAACAGCGTATTGTTCAAACACATCAAGTGCAGCGAGCCTACGATGATTTGACCCGAGATCACGCTAACAATTTGGCAAAATATAAAGAGCTTAGGGCTAAGCAACTTGAAGCTGAATTAGCTCAAAATTTAGAATCAGAAAATAAAGGTGAAAGCTTTACCTTGATTGAGCCTCCACAAGTTCCTAATAAAGCTGAAAAGCCAAATAGACCTAAAATTCTTGCTATGGGTGTGGTTGCATCATTTAGTGTCGGTATCGGCCTAGCTTTGCTGATGGAAATGCTTACAGGAGGAGTACGTGGATATAACGAGATAACTCGAGTGGTGAGACATGCACCTTTGGTTGTTGTACCTGTGATTACGACAATGCAAGATATGACAAGTCAGAGAAGCAGCCGCCGTAGACTAGTATTCTTTATCGTTATATTGTTATCCCTACTGACTTTTTGCTTTCACCTTTGGGTGATGGATTTAGAAGTACTGTGGTTTAAGATCTTGCGTAAAGTTAGTTTATTATAACTATAACTGCTCAATGAAACCGGATAGAGAACACGATGGATAGAATTCAAAAAGCACTCGACAAGGCTAAAGAAAAGCACAGTGGTCAGCAGGTACATGAGCCTAAACAGACTACAGCTGTAATAAAAAATGATTCCACCAAACTAGTTGATCCGTTACAAACACCGATAGGAAACATTTCATACACTCAAACAAAAGTGGTTGACTTGTCGCGTGAGGCATTGGAGCGCCAACGCGTTATTTCTGGTATGTATAACAATCCTCAGTCTAGTGTATTTAGGATGTTACGCACGCAGGTATTGCAAAAAATGCGTACTAATAATTGGCAAACATTAGCGATAACTTCACCCACAGCAGGGGAAGGTAAATCATTAATCGCCTCTAACTTAGCCGTAGCAATAGCTATGGAGTTAAACCAGACAGTATTGTTAGTAGATATGGATTTACGCAATCCCAGCTTGAGTGACTATTTCAGTCTGGACGCGGAATTAGGCTTAAAAGACTACCTTGAACAAGATATAGAGCTGGCAAGTGTATTAGTTAATCCGGGAGTGAAACGTTTGGTGATTTTACCTGGTGTGGGTCGAGCAGAAGATTCGGCAGAATTATTATCCAGTCCTAAAATGGCAAGTTTAGTTTCTGATTTAAAATCACAATATGAGGCGAGAATAATTATTTTTGATGTGCCCCCCATTTTGCAAACAGATGATGTGTTACTGTCATCAAGCTATTTTGATAGCACTTTATTGGTACTAGAAGATGGTAAAAATAAAGAGGCAGAGATCACCAAATCATTACAGTTACTTGAGGGGGGGCACCTGATAGGTACTGTTCTGAACAAGTCTGATAAACCTCCTATGCACCAAAACTACTAAGTCACGCTGATGTATACAGAACACTTTGGCTTACACCACAAACCGTTTAATTTGGTGCCTGATCCGTCATTTTTATACCTAAGCCCAAATCATAAAAAAGCACTTACCATGCTTGAATATGGCCTAATGAGTCATGCTGGCTTCACTGTAGTGACAGGTGAAATAGGTGCAGGAAAAACAACACTCATTCGGACCTTACTCAGAAAGATGGGCGATGATTGTGTGATTGGCCTTATTAATAATACTCATGAATCATTTGGAGAGTTAATGACATGGGTATTGGATGCCTTAGAAATAGAGTCTGTTGCGACCGACAACTCGGGGCGATATCGTGATTATATTAATTTTGTAGTTGAGCAACATGCTCAAGGAAAACGTGTTGTTGTGATCGTTGATGAAGCACAAAATCTCAGTGTGAAATCACTAGAAGAGCTGCGTTTATTATCAAATGTCAATATTGATTCAGATATCTTTTTGCAACTTATTTTGACAGGTCAACCCGAACTTATTGCAAAACTAAATCAACCTGAATTAGAACAATTTGCCCAACGGATAGGTGTTGAATATCATTTAAAAGCACTCAGCTATCCTGAAACTCAAAAATACATTGAACACAGATTAAAAATGGCAGGAGCTGAACGGCATATTTTCAGCAATGAAGCCTGTGCTATCATCTTTTGCTACAGCGAGGGGGTACCACGTAGAATTAATAATCTATGCGATTTCGCCATGGTCTATGCCTTTGCTGATGATAAAGAAATGGTTGATACTGACACTGTACTTGAAATGATGAAAGAAAAAAAGGCTTCACGTATTATTAGGCCGTCAGAGAAAGACAATGCTGATGTGACCAGGGTAAAGGGCTGGTTGTTAGAAAAGTTTCAGATAAGGATAATTTAGTGTTTACGCTGTCCTAACAAGAAAAATCGTGCTCATGACAAGTCAATATGAATGAGAGAATAACAAATGAATGTACATCGTAGATTATTAATTAAAAGCATCTTTCTATCAGGGGTGCTTACGTTAGCATTAGTGTCAAAAACTGTTCATTCATCAGATATAACCATCGCGGGTAGAAAAATAATCAATAGTGCTGGCGATGATAGTATGAAATCGACGGGTGGATTCTATCTGTATCAGAGTTGTCTAAGGAAAGCCTTGAAATTTATTGATAATTCACAGGTACTAATAGATGACACAATTTAAAAATACTAGATGGTGGGTTATAGGTTTAACTCTACTTGTCATTGTTGCTTATAGTAATCAGACTAGTCATCTGTTTTTTGTAGGTGACTTATGGGCCAAAGGTTTAGATGGCGGTTTAGTCTCAGATGTTGGCACTACCGCTGTCGATTCAAAAGATAACGTAACGGTTAATGTCGAGAGCATTGCAATCACTCCTTCATCAGTTATGACAATGGACATTGGTATAAATACGAATTGGTTGTCTTCTTGGGATACACCATTATATTTAGCTAATCTTGCAACAAACCTAGGAAAATGGGTAAAGGTTGACCCAGGGTCTGGGCAACAAATATGGGATGTAAAGGCCTCGACTCAGCACAGGGGGCGTGTGTCCCCGTATGACCCCAAGGAAATACATAGAGCACACATAACTGATTCAGGTTTAGGGATTCCTGCAGGTATCTATACTGTACGTTGGGATGGTGATGGTGAATTTGCTATTGGAGGCTATTCACCCGCACCAAAAGTATGGAATACTTCAGGTACTTTTACATTTGAATACGTAGGAGAGGGATTCTTGGGGGCATGGTTTAGAGGGGAAAACCTCACTTCTCTTGAAATTATTCATGAAGAAAATATTGGGGCTTATGATGCTGGAAATAAATGGAACCCTGCGTATATTGAGTTTGTTCAAAATTCAGGTATAAAAGTTTTACGCGCAATGAACTGGGGTGATACAAGCCAGACTGCTGAGTCACAATGGGCAGAAAGAACATTACCTACGGATATCGCTTATCAAGAGGGTTTTCCAATTGAACTGATGGCTGATTTTGTTACACGGACAGGGATTGATATTTGGTGGTGTATTCCCGCTAGAGCAGATAATAACTATATAGAACAGGCTGGTGCTTTATGGAAATCGCTACTTCCACCTACAGCTAAACTCTATGTTGAGTTTGGTAATGAGGTATGGAATAGTGCGAACCCATGGGGTGAAGGGACACAGTGGTTGCGCTACCCTAATGCTATTCGATATACCGTAGTGGCAGATCCTGTGACGGATACTTTTTATATGCCTAATCACGGCTTAGTTACTGGTGAGAAGATTAAAAATTTCATAACCTTTGATGATTATATGAATAAAGTTAATCAATATTGGCTAATGGCGCATGGTACTAACCCTTTTGTTACCGTTGTTGATGTCGATCATTTCTACGTAAATTATCCTGAAAATGGAACTAAAGCTCCAATTCCTTACGATCAAACAGGGATGATATACATTAAAGAGACAGGTCTTGTAGATACGCTTAATGAGCACTTCGTCGCTAGAAATGAAGCTGCTTGGGATGCCTTAGAGTTGAATATGGATCGTGCGAATATGCACTATACATTAGGTTCATGGACTTCAAGCGTACCAACGACAGAGGGACGGGTCAATGCTCTTGTAGATAAAGCCAGACCAGATTCTGTAGCTATCTCATTCTATTATGGTGGTTATGTTGTAGCGGCTAAACTAGACCAAGATAGCACAGTGATGACTCCTAATGTAATAGGCTTTCCTGCGCATTTTGGTTTATACCTTGCCACTGATAATCCAACTGATGCAGAAGTTATGGCAGGTACTGGTGCAATAGCTAGTCAGAATTTCACAAGTGTTGCTTATGGAGGTTATACAGTAGGCACGCAGGTTACTGGATTAACAGATTGGGGTGCCTATAAAGCCATATTTATAGTACACGCTGGTTTTGACATGCGTGTTGAGGCGCCATACACTCAGTCTGCAACTCCAATATCAGAAACATTCTTTGAGTCCCATCAGCAGCACCTAGACCGTGAAAGATACGGTATTGCCGGGCAAGGCGATTTAGCTTTAGCGCATGCAGCAGTATCTCAAAGTATTCCTATCATTGGGTATGAAGGTGGTTTGGCTTTTGATTATAAAAAACCTGCAGATGTTGAGGCTTTCTGGGATGCCTACGCACTGTCCCATGAGGCAGAGCAGTCAACACGGGAGCACTTCCTGCGACTCGCTGGTGCAGGTGTTGCTGAATATAATGTATATAAGGACGTTTCAAAAACAGTATTCCATTTATCTAAGAATATAGAAACGCCATTAGATTATGGCCCTTATCGTGCGTATGTAGCAATGGGTGGGCAGATAGTATCAAATGGTAATACTGATTTTTCAGATAACCATAATATTGAGGTTTTATCCAAGCCAGCCCCACTGGAAACTATCTATGATTTAATAGCAGATACTTCTGGAGCAGCACCTAGGTCATTTGAAATACTATCTGGAAATGAAGAGGGTGTTTTTACGCTTAATTCTAATGGCCAATTATCTGTAACTGATGTTAATGCTTTGGATTGGAGTGTTCCTAATATTTACAAGTTGAAGACCGCCGTTTATAACGGGGAAACTTATGATATGGCGAGCCAAACGATCAAACTATGGGATATTGGAAAAGTAGTGTCATTCAATAAGGCGCACAATGCCGGGGCATTATTTGGTAATAGAATCTTTAATAAGGGTGATACGATATCATTCACATTTTGGTATACAGACAAACCTTACAAAAAACCTTACAAAGACAGTAATTTTATTGACTATCTGGGGTGGGATTTTTTATTGCATCCTTCAGGGTTAGTTTTGCTGAAACCAAGTTTTGAGGTGACTATAGACGGAAAGAGTATCTCTGATAAGTATAATTTTGGGGTTAATATGTTGAAAGATTATCCTCATAGGATGGTAATTACATTTAATAAAACTTATACCGTATCTGGTATCAGTAAAACAAATGGAAAGCAGCTTGGCTGGGATGGTGTGATGCGCGACTTAACCTTGACTCAAGGAGGGGTTGAAACTGTTTGGGCAATGGACTCTGGTGCATTTGGTGATAAGTCTCCACAGAATCAAGAATCTGCAGTTGTTGGTTCGGGTGTTTTGACTTATGTAAACGTGCTTGAAACTGACTGGTTAAATATAAACTAGCAAGTCATCAAACGGAAAAGTTCAAGTCTAATTGCTGAGAATATAAGGGAATGAATAGCCTTTTGTTATGCTAAATATTTACTGTGCGAGAGCTATGTATTACCGCGATACTCAATCTAGAAATTTATATATTACAGAGAGCTATTAATATGAAATTTATTATATTAGAACCATTAGCCTTAGCATTTAAAGGTGAGGACTGTGTAAGGCGTTGCACTATTAATCGAGTTGATGGTGATGTCCGAATTTCTCAGGAAGATGTGTGGTTCCAATTCTCAAAATCAATTCTTTCCCCAGACGATAAAGATTGTGATAGCTATTTGCTCGCTGTTGTTATGGGTGCAATGGTGGAAGGAAGAGATATAATTGTCAAAGGTTCGGTCTCGGGGGGGCTTTTGAGTAATTTGATAGAGTATCAAGCCGCTTGGAATAAATGGCTGCCTGAAATATACTCAATCATTGATATTAAGGTTGATTCTATCAGGGAAGTAGTGCGTCCCGTTTCTGGTTCTATATGCGCCTTTAGTGGTGGGGTTGATTCAATGTTTTCAGTATGGATGCATTCTCAAGTCAAAAATAGTTATAGAACCCAGCAAATAAAATCATGTACGTTAGTGCATGGTTTTGATATTCCACTTATTGAAACAGTTGCATTTTCTAATGCTGCTAGTAGAGCCGCCACAACACTTGACGATGTTGGAATTAAGATAATGCTGATTAAAACCAATTATCGTGAAATATCCCGTGCAAATTGGGAGCATGCTCATGCTACTGCTTTAGTTGCCACTTTAGCTAATTTTAAAAGCGTTGCTGGTACGCTCTTAATTGGTAGTACTTATCCTTATAGCTCCCTCATTATTCCATGGGGTTCAACCCCCATTATCGATTTTTTGTTGAGTTCTGATGATTTTATTGTAATGCATGATGGTGCTTCCCATACTCGAACTGAAAAAGTAAAGGCCATTTCTGAATGGCAAGTTGGGTCGGAAAATTTACGTGTATGCTGGGAAGGAGATTTGAAAGACAGGAATTGTGGTAAATGTGAAAAATGTGTAAGGACGCAGCTAAATTTTTTAGCCATTGGATGTCAGGTTCCAAATTGCTTTGATGATGGTGATTTGGTGGCGGATATTAAAGGTATTGTGATAAGCAAAGAGGGTGTTCACACTGAATGGATGCAAATTATTGATTATGCAGAACGGAATGGTATTAAGGGCGGCTGGGTTAAAGAGGCTAACGAGGTGGTTAGTAAGCGGCAGTCAACGATTGATATTGCTTTTTTAAAAGGAAGTTTTCGGCGACTGGTTCTTGCGGCGATTAGACGTGGACTGTTTAGGGGTAATTAAAATGTTGAATGTTACAGGAGCTCTATCCCCTATTAGTGTTAGTTGTATCCGGAAACTATCTAGATTGAAAATTATTAATATGACTACAATTAGCTGGGTGTAATAAATACTAATGCCTGAACACATAAGAGCTTATATTTTTGTACTAACAATTGCATTGCTGGTTTTTGCTTATAGCAAAAAAACTATTTGCACGCTTTCTTCATACCACAACTTTGATAGTAGACGGAATGCATGGTTGTTTTTGACATCAGTAGCATTTATCACTGCTAATTTTTGGATTTATAGTCTTGTAGCAGTGATTGTTTTTTTTTATGTGGGGTCTCGTGATGCAAATAAATTAGGACTGTTTTACTGCTTACTATTTATTCTTCCACCTGTCTCGATGTCAATTTCTGGTGGTGGAGTCTTTAATCAGCTTATAGCGATTAGCCATCCACGCTTATTGTCGATGTGTATTTTAGTACCTTTAATCTTTAAAATTCCTGGGCCAATATTCAAAATTAATAGCAGGGTCGATCTTTTTGTTATTGCGTATTTCATGTTGTCCATTTTTCAAAATTTCAGTCACGCATTATCATTTACGGATGCAGTTCGTTATGTGCTGTATGACTTTACAGATTTTTTCGTTCCATATATCGTGTTTAGTCGGTATTTAGGAACAATAAAACAACTTTATGATGTGCTTCTATCCTATATTACAGCAGCAGGAGTGTTATCAGCGCTTGCAGTGTTTGAATTTGTAAAGGGCTGGCTTCTTTATGTTTCATTGGCTCATTCGATGGGGCTTAACTTGGGGGTGAATGAATATATTGCTCGAGCAGGTCATCTTAGGGCGATGGCTTCGACGACACAACCTATTGCATTGTGTTACGTGTTAATGATCGCAATTGGTTTTTGGATGGCTTTTAAAGAGCCCATAAAGCTTAAAAATAGCTGGAATTTAGGCGTTGTTTTACTGGGCTCAGGGTTGCTTGCAACACTTTCAAGAGGGCCTTGGTTTGGTTTAGCTGTTTTATTATTTGTATTTGTTATTACAGGGCGCCAGCCGATATTAAATCTTTTCAAATTGGGAGCAGCAGCAGCAGTTGCTCTTATGGGTTCATTGCTGACTTCAACGGGAAGGAATATTGTAGCGACACTACCATTTATCGGTGATAGTGAACAAGAAAATGTCGAGTTTAGGCATGTGCTTTTTGATGCGGCATCTGAGGTGATAATGCGTAAGCCTTTCTTCGGCACTGCAGACTATAGAAGTGCGCCAGAATTTTTAGCCATCACTTCTGGGCAGCTCGATATTGTTAACTCATATTTGATTATCGCTTTAAGTTCTGGTTTGGTCGGGGTGTTTATTTTTTGTATGGCCTTTCTTGCGGCCATTACTTCAGTTCATAGAATCATTAAAAAACTGCCTAATGAAGCGAAAAACCATAAAACTCTTGGCCGGGTATTGATGGCTGCATTAATTGCTACCTTGTTTACCTTAGCGACAGTAAGCTCTATATCCTTTATTCCGATTGTTTATTGGAGTTTATTGGGGCTAGCTGTTGCTTATTCACGGATACTGTTAACGACTGAAAAACAATAGATAGAGTGAAATTGAAATAAATGACCAATATGGAATCTAAAAATATGCCATCTCTTATAGGTGGTATTCGCACAAAACTACAGGGAAATAGCCTTAAGGCTATCGCTTTACGAGGGTCTG
>Ga0105350_10001092_pt1 | contig 17614 bp, 19 predicted proteins | sample EN1Hudsemesocosm_FD_83506 | JGI IMG/M metagenome (GOLD analysis project Ga0105350, IMG submission 83506) | Methane-oxidizing microbial communities from mesocosms in the Hudson Canyon - EN1E Hudson Canyon | ecosystem: Environmental > Aquatic > Marine > Cold seeps | place: Hudson Canyon... | reverse complement strand
GTGACACTGGACACTGCAGGTGGTCCTGGATTGCGGCTACAACATGGGGACTGGGATGGCTTAGACTTCAAACCGCATGAGGTAGTCAAACGCGAAAGAGCTGTACTTCCAAAAGTATTTTCAATTCCCGCAGCCCCTTATCAGCCACCGGCACCCACACTTAGCCCATCAGATCTGGGCGGAGCCAAGGCCCTTCCCGGGGATCAGGGACTGGACGAGGAGCAGGCCAAGGCCCGTGGATCGCGTTTACATCTATTGCTGGAAAACCTCCCGGCGGTGCCAGTCGAAAACCGAGCGCAAGTTGCCCAAAACCTGTTACCAGACGCCGATGATCGCGATGAACTGCTGGCAGAGGCGACAACGGTGATCCAAAACCCTGCAATGACAGCGGTCTTTGCCTCTGACACTCTGGCCGAGGTCACGATAACGGCCCAGCTGAATAGCGAGCGCTTACACGGGATTATTGACCGTCTGATTGTGACACCCGAAAAAGTGATTGCCGTGGATTTCAAATCGAATGCCACCGTTCCAACCCAGCCCGCACAATGCCCCGAAGGTGTGCTGCGCCAAATGGGCGCCTATGCCCATGCCCTAACGCAAATATATCCCGACCGTCAGGTTGAAACCGCTATTATATGGACCCGTACCGCGACCCTGATGCCCCTACCACACGATCTTGTGTCAGACGCGTTAATGCGACGTCTGATACCTTGACGATCTGCCAACCCATTCCTAGGTTCCTAGTCCAGTTGCCACATACTCATGGAGACATTCCTATGTCCACCGTAGCCGTCACAGACGACACATTCGACGCCGAAGTCAAAAATTCAACGGTCCCCGTAGTGGTGGATTTCTGGGCCGAATGGTGCGGACCCTGTAAGCAGATCGGCCCAGCTCTAGAAGAGCTGGCAACCGAATATGGCGACAAAGTCAAAATTGCCAAGATCGACCTGGACAGCAACCCAAATGTTGCAGCTGCAATGGGTGTGCGTAGCATCCCGGCCCTGTTCTTGTTCAAAGACGGCCAAGTGGTTTCAAACCGATCGGGTGCTGCGCCCAAATCTGCTCTGCAAAGCTGGATCAACGAAGCACTCTGATCAGATCTATCAATTCAATACAAAAAGGGCGTCCCAAAACAGGGCGCCCTTTTTTTGTCCTAAAGTCTACAAAATACAAATCCTGCCTTGTATCGAACAAAGAAAAAGCCGCCCTGGGAGGAGCGGCGGCTTTAACTTTTCGACTTTAGGTCGCGATCAGAACAGATCAGCGCGGGTCAGGCCGATGTCTTGCAGCTGCTCTCCGCTCAAGCGGGACAACGCTTTGCGTGTGACACGAGTGTCATTCCAAGCAACAAAAGCGTTTTTCAGCTCACGAATACTATCTACAACACGAAGAGTGGCGACTGCTCCCAGAGGAGCTTGGGTGTTTGCGGCTACATATGCCATGGTACGCTTCCTTTGATCTACCAGCCGACACTGCGTCGGTTGTTGAACCTGATGTAAGACCACAAAGTGAGTCTCACAATTGCCCGTTTGGCAGGCCCGTATTGCACACAGTGCATAGCAAGTTAACAATACGTGAGCCGTTGCCTCTGCGACCTTTGGCCCCCATATACAAACGGCAATCAAACGGAGGCACACATGGCAGACGATCAATTCCCCGGCTGGCACGGCACCACAATTATCGGCGTCAAAAAAGGCGGCGAAGTTGTGATTGCTGGTGACGGGCAAGTATCCCTGGGCCAAACTGTAATCAAGGGAACCGCACGCAAAGTACGCCGCTTGTCCCCAGGTGGGTACGACGTTATTGCGGGTTTTGCTGGCTCGACGGCCGATGCCTTTACACTGCTGGAACGACTTGAGACCAAACTGGAGGCCACACCCGGCCAATTAGCCCGAGCAAGCGTTGAATTGGCCAAGGACTGGCGCACAGACAAGTATCTTCAAAAACTAGAGGCGATGCTGATTGTTACTGATGGAACAGATCTGCTGGTGATCACCGGCGCAGGCGATGTGCTGGAACCCGAGCATGAAGTTGCTGCTATTGGCTCTGGTGGCAATTTTGCCCTGGCTGCGGCGCGTGCGATGATGGACAGCGATAAATCCGCCGAGCAGGTGGCCCGTGATGCAATGGCCATTGCGGCCGACATTTGCGTCTATACCAATGGCAGACTAACTGTCGAAACCATCGCCAAATAAGAATTTTCAGAAAATTCTTAGAAAAATTCTTCTTAAGAATTTTGACTGCCCGAAAGGACGGATTATGACAGACTTAACCCCACGCGAGATCGTTTCTGAACTGGATCGATTTATCATCGGTCAAAATGACGCCAAACGCGCTGTTGCCGTGGCGCTGCGCAATCGGTGGCGGCGTAAGCAACTGGCTGATGACCTGCGCGACGAAGTCTACCCCAAGAATATTCTAATGATTGGGCCTACTGGCGTTGGCAAAACTGAGATATCTCGACGGCTGGCTAAACTTGCCCGCGCTCCATTTATCAAAGTTGAGGCCACGAAATTTACTGAGGTTGGTTATGTCGGTCGCGACGTCGAACAAATCATTCGCGATTTGGCAGACTCCGCTATTATACAAACTAGAGAGTTGATGCGTGAAGACGTCAAGGCCAAGGCACATCAAGCCGCTGAAGACCGTGTGCTTGAGGCCATTGTAGGTGAAGACGCCCGCGGGTCCACCCGCGATATGTTTCGCAAGAAACTAAAATCGGGTGAGCTTGATGATACGATCATCGAGCTGGATTTAGCTGATACATCCAACCCAATGAGCTCATTTGAAGTTCCTGGCCAGCCAGGATCAAACATGGGAATGATGAACTTGGGGGATTTGTTCGGCAAAGCAATGGGCGGGCGCAGTGTTCGGCGCAAGACTACCGTTTCAGAAAGCTATGATATTCTGATCGGTGAAGAGGCTGACAAACTGTTGGATGATGAAACGGTCACCCGCACTGCATTGGAATCCGTCGAACAAAACGGCATCGTGTTCCTAGACGAAATCGACAAAGTTTGCACCCGATCGGATGCGCGTGGCGGCGACGTCAGTCGCGAAGGCGTGCAGCGAGACCTTCTGCCATTGATCGAGGGCACCACGGTATCGACCAAACACGGTCCTATCAAGACGGACCATATCCTGTTCATCGCCTCAGGCGCGTTTCACATCGCCAAACCATCAGACTTGCTTCCCGAATTGCAGGGCCGACTGCCAATCCGTGTGGAACTGCGGGCACTGACCGAAGAGGATTTTGTCCGCATTCTAACCGAAACGGACAATGCGTTAACCCTGCAATATACCGCTTTGATGGGGACTGAAGAGGTCATTGTCAGTTTCACTGACAACGGCATCGCAGCATTGGCCAAAATCGCAGCTGAGGTGAACCAATCCGTCGAGAACATCGGTGCGCGCAGATTGTACACCGTTATGGAACGCGTGTTTGAAGAACTATCCTTCTCTGCCCCGGATCGGGGCGGCGAGGAAATTGTCGTTGACGCCAATTTTGTTGATCAGAATCTTGGCGCACTGACCAAATCTGCCGACATTAGCCGGTATGTACTGTAAGAAAAATCCTGAGAAAGATGCCTCTGGACATTGCCAGAGGCATCGATAGCCTGTTTTAAATTTAGAATGGCAGAGCTTCTATGCGACTACTATTTAGAACGGTATTAGGGATTTTCTTGACCGTCATTGCGTCTTGCAGTGACCGCGCGTTTTCCCCAATTGTGCCCGAAGCACTGGATATCGGTACGCCCAAATCTATTTTCGCCGCTACCGTCCGCGAACCTTTGCCAGATGGAAATTTTGGTCCAAGCAGATCTGATCATTACAGCCTGCTGGAACTAACCGTATCGATCCCCCCAAACCACCAACCCGGACAACTGGATTTTGCTTATGCCAATCCAGATCCGGAAACTCAGTTTACTTTGGCAGGACGTCGGGTGTTTGATGATCCGGCCGATTTTAACGCACGGCTAAAAGCGGAAGTTGCGCACCTGCCCCGGGACGAGCGTGAGGTCACCCTGTTTGTGCACGGTTTCAATTCTACCCAAACCGAAACCGCCTTTCGCGCGGCTCAACTGGCAAAAGATATCCAGCTGCCAGGCGCCACTATGATCTATTCTTGGCCTAGTCAGGGCAATCCACTGGGCTATGCCTATGATGAAGATAGCGTTCTGTTTGCCCGGGACGGACTGGAACATATGCTGCGAAAAACCCGATCTGCTGGTGTGGGTCGCGTGGCCCTGATCGCCCATTCGATGGGATCGCTCTTGGTCATGGAAACACTGCGACAGATTGAAATTAAAACGCCGGGTTGGTCGGCTGCCAACCTTAGCGGCGTGGTTTTGATGTCCCCGGATCTGGATGTACAGGTGTTTCGAAGCCAGATGGATCGTATAGATGACGTTCCACAACCGTTTATTGTATTCGTATCCAGTAAAGATAAGCTTCTCAATATTTCCAATCGATTACGCGGAAAACACACCAGTGTAAGGCTCGGTAGCCTTACTTCAGTAGAAGCTGTTTCTGGACTCCCTATTAGCATAATTGACACCACTGAATTTTCCGATGATGCGGTGTCGGGGCATTTGGTGGCGGGTACGTCGCCAGCGCTCATTGCTATATTGAATTCTGCCCGAAAGACAGCCGATGCCTTTGGTCGCGAAACTGCTTCTTTCAAGACCATATTGCCTGGACAAGTGACCCAAGCAAACGGAGCAACTCAAGTCAGCCTACGCAACGCGACATCCGATGAAAGATAAGGCCGGCTTATCGAGTGCGGCGAAGGTAAACGTAATAGGCACCCGAACCACCATGGCTGATATGGGCCGGTGTTACCTGTAACACACCCTGAGCCAGAGGAGGCAAAGCCAGCCAGTGTGGCACCTGATGCCGCAAAACCCCACGTGGTGTGGGAATTGGGCCGGGTTCATCGCGATCTTTGCCTTTGCCTGTCACCACCAGAACCAACCGCTTACCGGACGCTTGCGCTGACAGAATAAACCGGATCAGTGCTGGGTGCGCAGAATCGATCCGCATGCCATGCAAATCCAATTTACCTTCGGGCTTTAGCTTGCCCCGCGTCATGCGGGTAAACGCTTTTTGATCCATCTGAACCGGAGCCCGAAATAGTCGATCGGTGATTGCCGGCTTTAGATCATGTTTAACCGGTTTTTGCCGGGACCGGCTGCCTAGTTCAAAACTATCTATGTGCGGAACTGGATGTTTTATTGGCTTTGGTTTCGGCAGTGGCAAAGCGGGCGCCGCTTTATGAGCGCTGTGATGCAGGCGCTCGGTCTTTTTCACGACCTCCTGCCAGAGATCGATTTCATCTGCCGTTAGTTTCCGCCGTGTCATTAGATGTCTTCCGGTAGCAGCGCATAAGCTCGTTGGATTGGCAGCAGCACAACCATTCTACCAGGATCACGCAACCGGCCAGCCGCCTGCCCTGCTTCGTCACCCGTTCCGTAGAAAATATCTGCCCGCTGCGCGCCCTTGATAGCCGAGCCAGTATCCTGCGCAACCATCAGACGGCGCATTTTTTCTGCTCCATCTTTTTCCAGCCAAACCGGTGCCCCCAATGGCGTAAATTTTGGATCAACCGCCAGGCTGCGCAGTGTCGTGACTGACCTGTTCATTGCGCCCAATGGTCCTGCGGACGACGCCACTTTGCGCACTTCGCGAAAAAACACGTAAGTTGGATTATGCATCAGCAACTCACGTCCATCGGATGGGTTCCGGCGGACCCAATTCTTGATTACCTGCGCACTGACCTGATGCACCGAATACACCCCACGCCTTACCAGCTCTTGCCCGATTGATCGGTAATTGTGACCATTGGAGCCACCATAACCAACCCGAACTGTCGATCCATCGGGCAGTCGCACACGGCCAGATCCTTGGATCTGCAGGAAAAATAACTCGACTGGGTCGTCAACCCAGGCAATTTCCAATCCTCTTCCTTCCATCACTCCGCTGGTCAGGATGTCTCGGCGCGGCAACCATTGACCTGCGTTGCGGGCTTCGGGCGGCATTTTATAGATAGGATATCTATAGCGCGAAGTTCGCGTGCGAGAGCCATCAAGTTCCGGCTCGAAATAGCCGGTGAACAATGCGTCTTGTCCATCTTCTATTAAGACTGGTCGAAACAGCAATTCAAAGAATGCGCGTGCTGATTCAGGGTCCTGCTGTTTGGCGACTGCGCAAATGGACAGCCAATCTGGATCATCAAAGTCCCGACAGGTTTGCACGAACACATTCAACGCGGCTGCGTGATCGTCAGCAGCCCAGCCATCAAGTTGGCCGAAATTCAATAGGCTATAGGTTGTCTCAGATTTCGCTCCGGTCGCACTCATGGCGGCTCCCATCAAGCATGCGGCGCCAATAGCCCGCCGGAGCGTTCTGATCATGCGTCTGTGGCGACAAGATGCCAGTTCGGATCATCCGTGCCCATGTTGCGTGCAAAGGTCCAAGTGTCCTTTTGCCGTTTCACGGCCTTGGCGTCACCTTCGACAATGTCACCACCCTGATCCCGAACCACCGAGGTCATCTCGGCTACAAAGCGCATTGTGATTTCAGCCCGCTGTTCAGTCTCGTCAAACGTGGCATTCAACACAGTGGTTTCCCTTACGCCGATGAACTCGGCCTCGATGGTCAGTCCCTGGTCTTCACGATGCGATACAGCCTCGACGAAACTGTCAAAAATTTCCTCGGACATGAATGGCTGAATACTATCCAGCTCGCCGCGTTCAAATCCCATCAGGATCATTTCATAAGCACCGCGCCCGCCCTGAAGGAATTCACTTACTGAAAACGAGGGTTCCACACGTTTCATGGCACTCAATGCCTTGGCTTGCGTACTGTCTTCGGCCACGTGATCGGTGATGTCCCGATCCGGACCCCCTTCGATCACTTCGAAACCAGACCTATCTGCGCGCCCGTTTGATTTCGGCAGCGGTGGCTTTTCAAAGCCTTCGCGAGTGCCCAACACGTTTTTCAGGCGTAGGATCAAAAAAACGGCAATACCGGCTAAAACTAAAAGCTGGATCAAGGGAGACTCCATTTGGACCTCATAATAATGACTAGGCTTTGTAACCAAAGCTCTCAGCACTTATGTATGTGACGGGAAGGGTCAAGTCCACCGTCCCGCTAATGTGATAAGGAAACCGTTTATGTACCTGCTTCTGGCCTTTCTTTTGGTGCCAATCATCGAAATTGCCCTGTTTATTCAGGTCGGTGGGTTTATTGGCCTCTGGCCAACTTTGGCCATCGTTGTTTTGACTGCAGTGTTAGGAACCTGGCTGGTAAAATCTCAGGGCCGCATGGCATTGGGGAAATTGCAGAACTCTTTCCAGCAACTTGATGATCCTACTGAACCATTGGCGCATGGGGCTATGATCCTATTGGCAGGCGCTTTATTGCTGACCCCCGGTTTTTTTACCGATGCGATTGGCTTTTCACTGCTGATGCCGCCGGTGCGCATGGCTGTTTTTCGATTTTTGAGCGCGCGCGTCACGATGGCGCAATTTCAAATGGGCGCCGGCACAATGCACTCACGTAGGTCCCCAAACGGCCAAGGCGACGTCATTGATGGTGATTTTGAAGACGTGACTGCCAAGAAACCCCGCCAAAGCCCATCGGGTTGGGTCGAAGGCCCCGACCAAGATTAACCTGCCCCGTTGAGGTGCCGTTGCCAAGGTGATATGCACAGCGCAAATATTATTTCAGGAGTAGTTCTATGGCCGAAAACGGCGCAACCGAAGGCGCACAGCCGCAAGTTCAGATGAATGTTCTGGGCCAGTTTATCCGCGACATGTCGTTCGAAAACGTAATGGCACAAAAGGGCACCGGCACAGAGGCCCAGCCCGACGTCAGCGTTCAGGTTAATCTGGATGCCAAGAAGCGGACAACTGAAAACCAGTATGAAGTGATCACTAAGCTGGTCATCGAATCCAAGGTCAAAGAAACTGGCGATGTCCTGTTTGTATTTGAACTGGAATATGTCGGCATTTTCAACATTTCAGGTGTACCCGAAGACCAGCTGCACCCGTTCTTGCTGATCGAATGCCCGCGCATGTTGTTCCCATTCTTGCGTCGCATCGTTTCGGATGTGACCCGTGACGGTGGTTTCCCGCCATTGAACCTGGACAACATTGATTTTGTGGCGATTTATCGCAACGAACTGGCACGTCGTCAGACCGAGTCCGCTGCTGAGCAACCTACGCAGTAAATTAAGCTATTCCAGCTTCACATCGAAACGCCGCTGATCTGTCAGCGGCGTTTTTTGTATGATCAGGCCTTCCAAAGAGCGCCGTCACCCATTTTTTCAACAAAAACATCGTGGGCCGATTGTTCATCCTCGGTTAAACGGGATTTCAACGGTGTTGGCCGCGCCGCAGGTCGCCAGTCATCCGACACACCGCTAGAGGCCGTAGTCGCATTTGTTGCCAAACCAAAATCCGGCTGCCGTCCTCCGATCAACTCTAGATAAACTTCAGCCAGGATCTCAGAGTCCAGAAGCGCGCCGTGCAACACCCGGTTTGAGTTGTTGATATTGAACCGGCGGCACAGTGCGTCCAACGTCGCCGGCGAGCCCGGAAACCTTTTGCGCGCAATTGCCAGCGTATCCAATGCCTGCTCCATCGGCAGTTCCCGAAGACCCATCCAGCGCAGTTCTGCATTCAGGAACTTCATATCAAAGCTGGCGTTATGGATCACCATTTTGGAATCGCGCACAAAATCCAGAAACCCCTGCCCAACTTTGGCAAAAACCGGTTTATCTTTCAGCGTTACCGCACCAGGCCCCGGTGGCTGTGGTGGTTCTAGCAGATCCGGGCCAATGCCATGCACGCCAAAGGCCTCGATCGGCATTGACCGTTCGGGATTGATGTAAACATGGTATGTCTCACCGGTTGGCATATGATTGAGCAATTCGACGGCACCGATTTCGACAATACGGTCGCCGGAAAATGGATCAAACCCTGTGGTTTCAGTATCCAGAACGATTTCACGCATTTGCTATCTTCTCCCGGATGTCAGCAAGGATGGCTTCGACCTGCGCCCGTGCATGATCCTGAGTGTCAGTGACAATCACATAATCAGAGCGAGCTGTTTTTTCTTCAATTGGCAGCTGTTTTTTCCGGATCTGCAGAAATTGCTCAAGTGTCATCGTGCCCCGCATGAGCACCCGCCTTTTCTGTGTTTCCGCATCGATCGTCACACAGGCCACAGCATCCATTTCACTATGCCCGCCGGCTTCAAACAACAATGGGATATCAAAGACGAGTATATCAGACTTAGCTGTCTTGCGAAAATGATCCCTGTCCAGCGACACCAATGGGTGCACGATGGCTTCGATTCTAGTTAGCGCAGTGGGATCTTTGGCGATTATGGCTTTCAATGTCCCGCGATCCACACGGCCGTCATGGACCGCATCGGGAAACGTAGCTTGCATCGCAGGAACAGCAGCGCCACCCCTATCATATAGCCGATGTACAGCTGCATCAGCATCCCAAACGTCACAGCCTGCAATCGCGAACAGACCAGCCGTTGTGCTTTTGCCCATACCTATCGATCCGGTAAGGCCTAAATTGAACGTCATCTCAGCGCCGCAGCACGGGTGGCTTTGTCCACTTCGGGACGTTGGCCAAACCAACGTTCAAACCCTGGTACGGCCTGATGCAATAACATCCCCAGTCCATCTACTATGCTACAACCTATTTCTTCGGCATATTGCAACAACTCAGTCTTCAGCGGCGCATAAACCAGGTCAGTGACCACGGCACTGGATTGTAAGCCGTCTAAAGGCACTCGAAGACGTGGTTTTCCAACCATGCCCAGAGATGTTGTATTGACCAACAGCGCCGCCTCTTCGATCACATTTCCGGCCTGAACCCATTCCACAACCCGAAGCCGGGCGCCGAATTCCTGTCTCAACTGATCCGCACGCCCACGGGTGCGGTTTGAAATTATCAATTCCGGCACACCAGCCTCTAGCAACGAGGCGACCACGGCGCGGCAAGCCCCCCCTGCCCCAAGAACAACCGCCGGACCAGACTTAGGATCCCAATTCGGTGCCGCCTGATGAAGGTTTGTGATAAAACCATAGCCGTCGGTGTTATCCGCCATGATCGTACCATCCTTACGGAATATCAGCGTGTTAGCTGCCCCGATCAGCGTCGCACGATCCGTGACTTGATCGGCGATCGTCATGACGATTTCTTTGTGCGGGATCGTCACATTTGCACCAACAAAGCCCATCTTGGGCATCGAGCGAATCACTTCTTCCAAATCGCCGGCTTCAACATGCATCGGAACGTAGTGACCCGATATTCCATAAGCGTTCAGCCAATAGCGCTGCAGTTGTGGAGATTTTGAATGGGCCACCGGGCAGCCAATCACTGCCGCCAATGGAATTATTGCGTCACTCATTGTTCGATCATCCCCTGCAGAGCCAAGTAGTTAATAACTTCCATCAGGGGTAATCCCAAGACGTTAAAGTAGTCGCCGTCAATGGCTGAGAACAACCGAACACCCTCTTCTTCAAGTTTATAGGCACCCACGGCATGCCGAATACTATCCCAGTTGCGACTGACATAGGACCTTAGATAGGTGTCTGAACTGTCCCGCATGTGCAGTTCTACCTGCCCAACATGTCGCCAAATCGGTTTTCCGTCCCGACAGATTACCGCAGCTGACAGCAGCATGTGCTGTTTGCCACGCATTTTTTTCAGCTGCTCTAATGCTTGATCTGGCGTCTCTGGTTTTGACAGTAATCTACCCTCAAAGTCCAACACTTGATCACAACCTAAAACCAACGAACCCGAAGTTTGAGTGCTTATTCTTATGGCCTTTAACTCTGCTAGGGCATCTGCAACAGTAACCGGAGAGGCGCCCTTACCCAACAGGTCGGATTTAAAAACCTCTTCATCTACGTCCGGATATTGAACTTCAAATTCAATGCCAGCCTGCCGCAACAATTGCGCACGAATGGCCGATCCTGACGCAAGAACGATGTGGGTAGACATGTGGAAAACCCCTTGGAAAAGTTTAGAATGGATTTCGGATGGTTTGTATCGATTTGACCGCCAAGGCAAGCTTTGGGGGTTATCTCGATATTTCACAAAAAAGCCGGCAGATTCGCCCTCGGAGGATAAGGATAACTTCAAATCTCGGGATATCGCGGTCGTCCCAAATTACTCACCACGTTATCCCCATAGTAACCTTGGTTAAAAAAGTCCTAACAGCCTTATTTCTAAGGACTGGTCATTTTTCATCCCAAACCCAACTCAACGGACTGGAAACTTATCCATGCTGTGGATAATCCCGTGCGTGACTCACTTATCCACGGGATTCATGCTGCCCTACTAAAACATCATCCTTTCTTATAAATATTCTATTTATAGGGAACTCATTCCAACCCGAGGAAAAACCAAGATGGATCTGAACGATCTCATGTTCTCACTCTACCCATATGCCAAGTCACTCCACATCATGGCAGTGCTCAGTTGGATGGCGGGTCTCTTCTATCTTCCACGCTTGTATGTGTATCACGTGGAGCAGGCAGAGAAGGTTCAGCAAATCATTCCAATCTTCCTTATGATGGAAGACAAGTTGCTTCGCTTAATCATGCGACCTGCAATGATAGTAACCTGGGTTGCGGGACTGTTTATGGTGTTTACGCCGGGTTTGGTGGACTGGAGCGATATCTGGCCCTGGACCAAAGGTGCATCTGTTATTGCTATGACAGGGTTCCACCAGTTCCTTATGGCGCGGTCCCGTGACCTTGCTGCGGGTCAGAACACGCTGACAGGGCGCCAGTACCGGCTACTGAACGAGGTCCCTACTCTTTTGATGGTCATCATCGTTGTGTCGGTTATTTTTAAATTCTGACGCAATATTTGACTCCCTCTGAGCGACCGCATATGTAATCGACCAAAGCGGACCCGTCCGGGTTAACGCATTTTCCAATCTTTAGTGACACCGCATCCCAAAATTGGGTGCTTAAGGGCTGCATAATATGACCGTTGAAACTCTGAGTCTCGCCACCCTAAAGGCAAAAAGCCCCAAATCTCTGCTTGCGATGGCCGAAGAGCTGGAGATTGAAAACGCCTCAACCATGCGTAAAGGCGAGATGATGTTCCAAATCCTGCGTGAGCGCGCAGATGAAGGTTGGGAAATCTCTGGTGATGGTGTGTTGGAACTGCTGCAAGATGGATTTGGCTTCCTGCGATCGCCAATGGCCAACTATCTGCCCGGCCCGGATGACATCTACGTCTCACCAGAAATGATCCGCACATATTCTCTGCGTACCGGTGATACCATTGATGGAGTCATGAAGGCTCCACAGGATACTGAGCGTTATTTTGCTCTGACAACTGTCACATTGATCAACTTTGAAGAGCCCGAAAAAGCCCGTCATAAGATCGCCTTTGACAACCTCACTCCGTTGTATCCCGATGAGCGACTGAAGATGGAGATCGAAACCGCGACCGGGAAAGATCGGTCTGCCCGTGTAATCGATCTGGTAGCGCCCATTGGGAAAGGCCAACGCTCACTGGTAGTGGCCCCGCCACGGACCGGTAAGACGATGATCCTCCAAAACATTGCCCATTCAATCGAAAAGAACCACCCTGAGTGTTACTTGATCGTTTTGCTGATTGATGAGCGCCCGGAAGAGGTCACAGACATGCAGCGCTCGGTTCAGGGTGAAGTCGTGTCATCGACCTTTGATGAACCTGCTACACGTCACGTCGCTGTGGCCGAGATGGTTATTGAAAAAGCCAAACGCCTGGTAGAGCATAAACGAGATGTTGTTATCCTTCTCGACTCGATCACAAGACTTGGTAGAGCCTTTAACACTGTCGTGCCATCATCTGGTAAAGTTCTGACTGGTGGTGTTGATGCCAACGCGTTGCAGCGACCCAAGCGCTTCTTTGGTGCGGCTCGTAACATTGAAGAGGGTGGGTCTTTGACCATCATCGCCACAGCCCTGATCGACACTGGATCACGCATGGACGAGGTGATCTTTGAAGAATTCAAAGGCACAGGTAACTCTGAAATTGTCCTGGATCGCAAAATTGCTGACAAACGTGTCTATCCAGCCATCGATATCCTCAAATCCGGGACCCGGAAGGAAGAACTGTTGGTTGATAAGGTTGATTTGACTAAAACCTTTGTTCTTCGCCGTATTCTTAACCCTATGGGTCCGACGGATGCGATTGAATTCTTGCTGTCCAAGCTGAAACAGACCAAGTCGAACAATGATTTCTTCGACTCTATGAACACCTGATCCGGCCGGCAGAAGGAAAGGCCAACCCATGGATACGATCTTTGCGTTGGCCTCGGCCCAGGGCAAGGCCGGTGTTGCGATAATTCGCGTGTCGGGACCTTTGGCTCACGATGTAGGTAAAAGGCTCTGTGGTGGGGACATTCCGAAGCATGGTACGACATTAAGAACGTTACGTGATGCGACTGGTGACCCCCTGGATCAGGCGTTGGTGCTAACTTTCGCGGCTCCAAATAGCTTTACAGGCGAAAATACCGTTGAATTTCAAACGCATGGCAGTATCGCGGTAATCTCCGTAATACTGGACACGTTGTCGAAAATTGAAGGGCTGCGGCTGGCAGAACCTGGAGAATTTACGCGCCGCGCGTTGGAGAACGGAAACCTTGACCTGGCGCAGGTCGAGGGCCTGGCAGATCTGATCGATGCAGAAACCGAGGCTCAAAGAAAACAGGCTCAGACTGTGCTTAGTGGCGGATTGGGTCAGCTCGCCGAGCGGTGGCGACGTGATTTGATACGAGCCGCATCCTTGATTGAAGTCACCATAGATTTTGCCGACGAAGAAGTGCCAATTGACGTCACTCCAGAGGTTTCATCTCTTTTATCTGGTGTCCAGAGGGATCTGGAACAGGAGACGAAGGGTGTAGGGATCGCGGAGCGTATCCGAAACGGATTTGAAGTTGCAATCATAGGCGCTCCAAATGTTGGAAAATCCACTCTTTTGAATGCGTTAGCAGGAAGAGAGGCGGCAATTACATCTGATTATGCTGGCACCACGCGTGACGTGATCGAAGTTCGAATGGATTTGGCTGGCCTTCCGGTTACGCTGCTTGATACGGCAGGGCTTCGGGTGACCGAAGATCATGTTGAAGGCTTGGGTATTGAGCTGGCTCGAAAACGTGCCGAGAATGCAGACCTTAGGGTGTTTCTTGTAGAAGAAAACGAAGCCTTAGACGTGGAAATGCAAACTGGTGACATTAGATTGCTACCAAAAGCTGACGAACGAAGTAATGTCGGTAATACAATCTCAGGACGCACTGGTTATGGTATCGATCAACTTGTATCACATATCTCAAGCGTTCTAAAAATGCGGTCGGCAGATGTTGGTATCGCAACGCATGCGCGGCACCGTGATACTATGAATAGGGCCCTGGAAAGCTTGGTTGAGGCTAGGGAAATCCTTAGGAGAGGCCCCGAATTCTATGATATTGCTGCTGAAGATATGCGGTCGGCTATACGGTCCCTTGAGATGCTGGTGGGGCGCGTTGGAGTTGAAAATCTATTGGATGAGATTTTCATGAGTTTTTGCATTGGGAAATAGGGAGTGTTTCACGTGAAACATTCGAGATTTGATGTGATCGTTGTTGGTGGTGGCCACGCAGGGACAGAAGCTGCTCATGCGGCGGCCCGCATGGGCGTGGAAACTGCGTTGATAACGCTGCGAAAAACGGACATCGGAGTCATGTCCTGCAATCCAGCCATTGGTGGCTTGGGTAAAGGACATCTAGTTCGCGAGATAGACGCCCTGGACGGTGTTATGGGACGGGTAGCGGACAAAGCCGGAATACAATTTCGACTTTTGAACAGACGCAAGGGACCAGCGGTCCAAGGACCGCGAGCACAAGCAGACCGAACGATATATCGCGCAGAAATGCTGAAAGTTACTACCGAGCAAGAAAAACTCCACATCATAGAAGGCGAGGTGATCGACTTCCTGATGACAGGGCAGAAAGTGACGGGTGTAGTACTGAGCGACGGATCTGAACTATCTTGTAGCGCCGTTATCTTGACATCCGGAACATTCTTAAGAGGCGTCATTCACATCGGCGAAATAGCCAAACCCGGCGGTCGAATGGGTGATCGGCCCTCCATACGGCTCGCGAAACGGCTAAGTACAATGGACCTGCCGCTGGGACGACTGAAAACAGGGACGCCACCAAGGTTGGACGGACGGACTATCAACTGGTCCGGACTGGAAACCCAACCGGGTGATGACGATCCCACACTATTTTCTTTTTTGTCCACCAAAACAACGGCCAAACAAGTGAATTGCGGTATCACACATACGAACGAGCGAACACATGAGATTATTCGTGAGAATTTGAACCGATCAGCGATGTATGGAGGTCGCATTGATGGGGTAGGGCCCAGATACTGCCCCTCGATAGAAGATAAGGTTGTCCGATTTGCGGAAAAGTCATCGCATCAGATATTCTTGGAACCGGAAGGTGTAAATGACCACACAGTTTACCCGAACGGAATATCTACTAGTCTTCCAGAAGATGTCCAAGCCGATTATGTGCATTCGATTGTGGGATTGGAAGATGCTGAAATTCTTCAACCTGGTTATGCAATCGAATATGACTACGTTGATCCAAGGTCGCTTGATCTGGATTTATCGGTTCGATCAGTTCCCGGCTTGTATTTAGCGGGGCAGATCAATGGAACAACGGGCTACGAGGAGGCCGCAGCCCAAGGTATGGTTGCTGGATTGAATGCAGCCCGACGCTGCTTAAATGAAGAGCAAATAATTTTCGGTCGATCCAACAGCTATATTGGGGTCATGATAGATGACCTAACTACCAACGGTGTGGCGGAGCCCTATAGAATGTTCACGTCCAGAGCCGAGTTCAGGCTATCGCTAAGAGCTGACAATGCGGACCAAAGGCTAACGCCGTTGGCTATCTCGTTGGGCTGCTGCTCTGAGGAACGAAAATCTACCTTTTCTATAAAGATGGAGAACCTCGAGACTGCCCGTGAACTTCTAAATGAAAACTTCTATACTCCTAAACAGGTAGCGGCGGTTGGAATTCGAATTAGTCAGGATGGAAACCGACGCAGTGGACAGGACATATTGGCGTTTCCGGACGTTACATTCGAAGACTTGGTCCCACTCATACCTGGAACTCAAAGTGTAGGTAATGTTATCCGACGTCAGGTTGAACGGGATGCACTGTATGCCAACTACATTGATCGTCAAAATAGGGAAATTTCCGCAATGAAGCGGGACGAGGCCCTTATCATCCCTCCCGAACTGGACTACACCAGCATTTCCGGACTTTCCAATGAGTTACAAACCAAATTGCGAATGACAATGCCACATGACTTGGCGCAGGCCGCTAGGATTGATGGCATGACGCCGGCAGCGTTGGCATTGTTACTTGCCCGATTGCGTCGAGATGGAAAGCGACAGGAGAAAACCGCGTGAGAAACCAGGACTTACTGAGTCAACTAAATGTTTCACGTGAAACAATGCAGAAGCTGGAAGTTTTCGAAGATGTGATCCTAAAGTGGAACCCAAAGATAAATCTGGTTTCGCGAAGTAGTCTGGAGGACCTTTGGTCCCGTCACATCATCGATTCCATTCAAGTTTACCGCAGTACACTGATTGTTGACCATTGGGTTGATATCGGCAGTGGTGGCGGATTTCCCGGGTTAATAGTTGGTATTTTGGCGGCAGATGAGGCTCCTGATACTAGGGTTACGCTCATCGAAAGCGACCAGCGGAAATCTGTGTTTCTGCGAACAGCTGCGCGGGAGTGTGGAATAAAAATCAACGTTCTCAGCGAAAGAATAGAAAAAGTAGAGGCCCAGTCGGCGAATGTGCTGTCAGCGCGGGCATTGGCCGATCTTAACACTTTATTAACTTATTCAACCCTTCATTTGGATCCTGAAGGAGTTGCTCTATTTCCAAAAGGTGTCACCTGGAAAAAAGAGTTGGAAGAGGCACGTCGGCATTGGCGTTTTGACGTAGAACCAATTACAAGTTTAACTGAACCCGACGCCGTCATTTTGAAAGTAAAGGGAGTGACCCGTGTCTGATCTATCCCGCCCAACTGGGCCTCGCATAATTGCGATTGCTAACCAGAAAGGCGGGGTGGGAAAAACCACCACCGCTATAAACTTGGCCTCCGCGCTGGTGGAATCAGGGTTGCGTGTCCTTGTCGTAGACTTGGACCCGCAAGGAAATGCGTCAACTGGATTGGGTATTGATCCAACAGATCGTACTCTAACGACGTATGATCTTTTAGTTGGCGAGACACCTCTGCGAGACGTGATTCGAACAACTGAGATAGAGGACCTATGCATTGTGCCGGCAACGGTCGATCTAAGCTCGGCCGATATTGAGTTGATTGCAAATGAGCGTCGCAGTTTTTTGCTACATGATGCGCTTCGTCAGAAGGACATGGACGAATATGATTGGGATTATGTCCTGATAGATTGCCCTCCGTCGCTGAATCTGCTGACAGTTAATGCAATGATAGCTGCGCATTCAGTTCTAATTCCTTTGCAGAGTGAGTTTTTTGCGTTGGAAGGGGTGTC
>Ga0105350_10001091_pt1 | contig 17649 bp, 14 predicted proteins | sample EN1Hudsemesocosm_FD_83506 | JGI IMG/M metagenome (GOLD analysis project Ga0105350, IMG submission 83506) | Methane-oxidizing microbial communities from mesocosms in the Hudson Canyon - EN1E Hudson Canyon | ecosystem: Environmental > Aquatic > Marine > Cold seeps | place: Hudson Canyon... | reverse complement strand
CCCAAAGTGGTAGCGCATACAAGCCAAATAAGCCGTAAAAAGATTCTATACGTATATCGGCTCGCCAAACGAGTATGAATGCCACTAAAAGCTGAATGATAAACTTTAAATTGGCATTTATATTTACCAAATCATCCAAAAGCCCTAGTATAAACAATAGGGTCATTGAGAAAATAAGAAGTAAATAGGTGTCTGAAATGGTACTTGCAGAAAAATGGTCTACAGAGAAATACAATTGAGAAAAAACGAAACCTGCAAAAATAGCCATACCACCCAAGCGAGGTATATAACCATTGTGTATATGCCTGCCACCATTTTCATCAAATAATTGTTTCTTAATGGCTAGCCTAATAACCAAAGGAACACAGATGCTCGATACCGCAAAGGCGAGGACAAAAACGATAATAGCATTTAGGAGTATTGTTGTTTGCATATGGTGTTATCCGAATTAAAGCTATCGTAAATATAACTAAAGATTAATAGGTGTGAATTTATTTCGCTTCCAACGACTTTAATTAAGTAATGAATTTGATTGTATTTAGCATTTTATTTGCTAAACTCCTTCTATTGAAGTCTTGTGCTAAATTTCCCAAGCCTTCAAAATAACAATTGTGTTCTTGTTTGCTATTGTTGTATATTTTGTTCAATTTTAAAAGAAAATCATCTTTATCCTCAGGAGTAAAACACTCACCTGCTTTGTAGGAATTAATTATTTGAGCAGATTCACCTTCTACGCCTAAAAGTATAGGCTTTCTCATTGCGGCATTTTCAAATATTTTTGAAGGAATAACAGTTTTAAAAGTGTCACTTTTTTTCAAATTTACTAGAGCAACATCTATGATTGAGATATATTTTGATATTTCTGATTTGGGAACAAAATCCAGGAAAGTACAATTGTTTAAATTTAAATGTTTGGCCTGATTAAGCAACTTTTCTTTTGAAGCGCCGCCTCCAATAAATAGAAAGTGGATATCTCCATTAAGATCTTTAATTGAATCTAAAATGAACGATAAATTATGAGCCATTCCGTGTGTTCCTATATAGCTTACAATAAATTTATTTTTAAGTTGATATTTTTCTAATAATTGAGAGTCTTTTTCTATGGGTTTATATACTGATAAATCAACACCATTTTTTATTACTTTTATTTTGGACTCATTTATTCCTCGATTAATTAAATTTTGTTTGAACGAATCAGTAACAGGAATTATTAAAGTTGCTTTTTTGTATAAGAAGAGCTCTATTTTCTCGAAGAAATCCAAAATCCTTTTGTTCTCCATAGCTCCCACAGCCCTAATTGATTCGGGCCATAAATCTCTTAGCTCGAAAATCCAGGGTTTTCTTTTAAAAACAGACAGCGCATAACCAGAAATAGTAGTAAAAAACTGTGGAGAAGTGGCTATAATTACGTCACACTTATACCATAGACCTACAATAAAGGACATTATTGCATAAGAGGTATAATCAATGATGCGTTTAAGAAAACCATTATTAGCGGAAATATAAGACCATACTCTAACGACTTTAATTCCATCAATCAACTCCGTTTGAATAAATTTATTTTTATATCCTTTAAAAACTTTTCCTTCCGGAAAATTAGGAGCACATGTGATTACAGTCACATTAACCCCAAGATTAACCCATTCCTTACAATGTTCCCAAGTACGCGTTGCAGGAGCATTCATTTCCGGAGGAAAATTATCGGTTAGGAAAAGGATCCTCATGAAATAGTCAATAAATGATTTACAATTCTAGATGCAGTCTTACCATCCCATAAATGCGGTACTGTACCTTTTTTCCAATGACCATCGAATAATATTTTTAAAGCTGGGATTAATTTTTGAGGGTTTGTTCCGATTAATTCATTCGTTCCCTGACTTAGTGTTTCAGGGCGCTCTGTATTATCTCTTAATGTCATACACGGTACGCCCATAACCGTAGCTTCTTCTGTAATTCCACCCGAATCGGTAATCACACATTTTGCATGTTGAACCAAATAATTAAACTCCAAATAAGACATTGGAGGAACCTGGTGTATTGTGTTAAAGACCAATCCCATGTCTTTTAAAATATTTGCCGTGCGTGGATGTACCGGGAATAATACAGGGCAACCATTTACATTCTCTTCAATGGTATTTAAGAATTCTTGAAGCTTCTGGGCTTCATCTACATTTGCAGGTCGGTGCATGGTCATTACAAAATACTCTTTTGCTTTTAGATTTTGCTTGTCAAATACTGCTGGCTTAATGAAGTTGGGCATTTGCTTTAAGAGTGTATCTATCATTGTATTTCCCACATAAAAAATACGGTTATCTTCAATCCCGGCTTTTTTTAGATTTTCGTTTGCATGTTCTGAAGTGGTGAAAAAATAATCGGTTATGGAGTCTGTTACCATTCGATTTATCTCTTCCGGCATTGTAAGATCAAAAGAACGGATACCGGCTTCTACATGAACAACTGTTAAACCTAATTTCTTTGCTACAATAGAGCATGCCATGGTAGAAGTTACATCTCCAACCACTAAACAAATACCAGAAGGCTTATCTAATAATAATTTTTCATAACGAATCATAATATTCGCTGTTTGCTCCGCTTGAGTTCCGGATCCTACCTCTAAATTAACATCAGGCTCCGGTATACCTAATTGCGTGAAAAAATCACCCGACATATTTTTATCATAATGCTGCCCGGTATGTATCAATCGAAAAGAAATAGAAGTTCCTTTGGTTTGATGATTCTGAATTGCCTCAATAATAGGTGCAATTTTCATAAAATTGGGTCGTGCCCCGGCAATAATATCAATTTTCATACGATATTTCTATTTTAGATTTTTTTTCTGTTGAAGTTCTGATTTTACAAGCCTTTTTAGTTCGATTATATCCTAAAGGAAAATCATATTCTTCAACGATTAAATTTCTGTGATTTTTAAATGCAATTGTGATATCGGAATCAACCTTTATTTTATCCTCTTCAACCCTAATATTACAATCGGGATGAAAGTGTAAAAAGGATTCTATCTGATGTGATTTTTTTGACTCAATAATATCTTCAATAATTACTTTTTGATCCAACTTACTAAAGCTACGAGTATGCAAGGCTCCTATTCTTTTATAACCATCATGAGTAGCCACAATTTTATTTTCTTCTTCTTTAAAGGAAATAATTTTTGCTCTGCGAGCTACTCTAAAACCGCCCCAAACTTCAGAAGAGTCTTTTCCATCAACACGAATTGTATTATGTGATTCCGTAGATCTTTCTAGTTGCCTTCTTGAATTCTTCTCATAAGTAGAGATTCCTGTATCAACAATTATTGGTCGTCCTTTAAACAGAAACTCAAAATTGAAGGTGTCGGCATGTGCATGCCCAGGTATATAATCGGGACCTATTTGACCCATGTCCATCAGCATTTCTGCATGACCTTCATTCCACCTTCGATAACCAGAATCCGATAGGCTTGATTTATGGGTTTTGAGTTTTAAGATCTTTGCGTAATCAAAAATTTCTTTAGAACATGCTGCAATGCCATAAGCAGAATCGTTTACTAAAGGTACCTGACCATTTTGGTGTTTTATTTCATGTAACCAGCCAAGCATTCTCCCGGCTTTTTCCTTGATCATTTTAAGAAGGTCATCTTTTTTCCAACGATTATTATCAACGAGGTTTATACAATCTAACAGGCGTGTCAAGATTAATTGATGGTACATTGGACTCAACTCAAAGTGCCCTCCATCATTAAGAATTTGCTCATTTAACTCGGACACTAAAAGTTTTTTGGATGTTCTGTAAATGGTTTCATCTCCAAAATAATAAGCCCCAAAAAGTAAAGCAAAAGCGTTTTCTAAAAGATGATTCCCTAATAGATGATATTCTAAATTTTTATTTAAAAGTGAAAGATGTTTGGCAAGTATTTTATCAATTTTCTCATCATGTATTTGATGTTTGGAGATGAATTTTATCCAGTTTATAAGCCTTAATGAAATGGGGTAAGGCTCTAAACCGTCCTTTAGGTTAGAGGCTTCTTCAATGTAGTTATAAATTAAAGTCAGACCTTCTTCCTTTGAAATGTCTTCTTGATTCAGAAAATCAAAATAATTCAAATTATAGGCCCATAGTTTCCCATAAGATTGGCAGTTCCAATCAATTTTTTCAGAATATTTTTTTTCTTGATTAATAAAAGTAAAATGTAATGGGCCTAAAAAACTCTTTGTATTGTATAGACTATTTCCCCAGCTGACGCTCTTTGGATATGCTTTAATTTTTGGGGTGCAATTTTTATATAAAAATCGCTTGAATTTATTCATTATACGATAGTATGCCTGAGTGCTTCGTAAGTGCTTTATTGTGTTAAAAAAGCGAATGCTATGTTTAAAAAAATTAAATAATAAATTCAATGCTATCAATCTATTTTTAAGGGCACCTTTCCAGAAATAGTTTTAATTGGAGATTTGATTCTTTTGTATAAAAACTTAATGTTAACACCTGATGCATCAAATAGCTTTGCAGCTGATTTTTGAGAAAAATCATCATCAGCCACGTATAAAATTTCCGCTAGCCCAGGCTTAATAGACCTTATTTGGATGTTAGTCACATAATTAAACAGAATATGATGACGACCAAATAATAATCCTGTTAATGAAACTTTTTTATTGTTTTCATCTAAAATAAAGTCTCCAATTCGACCTTGCTTTATTTTAAATGTATTTAATAATCCATCGTCATTATTAACTACTTCTATCAAGTCTTCTGTATCGTATCTAATAAGTGGACTTGCAAAATTGTAATATGAAGTCCCAACTAAGTGAATATTTCCATTTTGTTCTACAGCCTCAGATAGACCATATGTCTGGAAGGCTTTGAAAATATATTTCTCTGTTTCAGATGCCATAATACAAGTCTCAGTATGACCATAAAATGAATGTGTACATATTCCCAATATATCTTCAATGTAATTTCTTTGGAACTGAATAGGGTATTCACTAGAAAAAAATATACAGACTAATGTTCTTTTTAAATGATGTAATAATTCTTTATTCTCTGTCTCACAGTATTTTACAAACTCAAAGATTGCACTTGGATAGCCTAAAAAGTACTCTATTTTGTATGACTTAACTATTTTTTGTAATTCGATTAAGGTGTCTGCATAGGGCTTGTTAAGATTTATTTTAAATATATTTCTCACAAAATCATATTCTATATTATTCTCATTCGAACACCTACCATCAAATTTCAACATTAACTTATTTGGCTTGTAATTATGAGTGCGCCACATTTTATGTAAGTGAGCCCATTCATTACCATATCTCATTGGATCCATATAAAAAGAAAAGGGCTTTCCACTACTCCCACCTGTATTAACCAGCAATCTGTTCGGAGTTTTAAAGCTTCTTTCTTCTATGGGAACATTTTGAAGAAAATCTTTAGTTATTATCGGCAGTGACTTTATGTCTTCATAAGACTGGATATCTCTTAAATCGATTTTATGTTTATGCTGATAAAAATCATTATAAAATGGGATATTATTATATGCATGATTAAAAACACAAAAAAAAGACTTAAATATTTCATGTTTTTTTTCGGACACTTTTAAAGAAGCATATTTTTTTATTTCATGTTTTTTAAGTCTATATATTTTACCAACGCCAGGCCTTATTTCAAAAGGAATTAGAGAAGCTAACTTCCCGACCCAAACCGGAGCGTTTATTTTATGATACTTTAGAGCGTTTATGAGCTTAGTCATACTTTTTAATTATCCTAATCAAGTTGTGTTTTACAAGAAAGTTTATTGTACAAGTCCGAAAAAAATTAAATAAATCTTTTAAAAAAATTATAGTTTTCGAGTCAGAACTTTTATAAACAGGGATTAATTTTTTGTGGTAGCGGTTTTTTTTGAACCACTCATCATACTCATTGATTGGGATCGTGACAAAATCAGACAAATTTTTCAATATATCAGATGATAAAAGGTTTTCAGTCTTTAAGAAATTTAATGACTGCTTTATTGGATTGTATTCAAAAAAATGACATAAGTGGTCGCCTGAATTTATGTATTCGAATGCCATTTCAAGATTGCAAAATTCAGGGAATTTTAGTTTACTGTGTCTATATTTATTTTGAGCAAACAAAAAATTACCAAGACTGTAGATAATAGGTTTGCCCTTGTAAATCTCAAAGCCCTGAACTCTATGAGGGTGAGCTCCAACAATTAAGTCAACCCCTAAGTCAATAAGTTTATGGCTTAAAGCTCTTTGGTTGGGCATTGGATATTTTTCTAATTCATAATTCCAATGAAAAAAAACAAATAATTTGTATCCTGAAAATTTTGCTTTTATTGATTTAAGTTCACTGAAAATATGAGACTCAATCATTGGATTAATGCCGGCTTTGTTTTTTTTAGCGTATATGCATTCAATAACTTTCCATCCGAAGGTAAAGATGACTGTTTTTTCTTTTTCTAAAATTAGCGGTCTGCTTGCATCATTTAAATCATCTCCCCCTCCAAAAACAGACATATTATACTTCAAATAATTTTCTTTGGTTTCATTAAAATTATTATTGTCTAAAATATGATTGTTGCATATAGAAAAATGGATGTTGACTTCATTAGAAATTTTTGAAATAGCGGCAACATCATTAACTACTTTATTTGTTTTTAAGTATTTCGATGCATTATTTACAAGTGACCCTTCTAAGTTCGCAATAATAGGTTTGTTATAAAAAAATGGCGGCAGCTTATATTTGATAGATCCTAAACTAGGTAAGGCGATATCTCCAATAAAAATCATATTTATAGATTAACTATTTCACGTAATATTTTAGCATTTACATGCTCGGAATTAAAATTATTGAAATAACTAAGTGCATTTGCTGATAGCATTGAATAGTTTTCAGGCGTAAAACTTTTAATTGCAATAACAAGTTCATTTTTATTTTTTGGGCCTATTAGGAATCCTGTTTTATTGTTTACAACAATTTCTGGTATCTGCTTCCATTTTGTTGTTATTACTGGTAAGCCTTGTGAATATGCTTCAATTATTATACCGGGATATCCTTCTCCGACATGAAAGGTTGGTAAAACTAAAACATCATACTTTCTAAGAGTTCGAATAACCTCATCAGGAAGCAAAGATCCCTTGTGGTTAACATTGTTGGGGAGCTTAATATTATTTATAACATCATCTTTGATTATTCCATATATGTGAATAGAGTAAGAATCATCTATAGATTTAAAGGCATTAATTATTTCAGCAACCCCTTTTGACTTCTTAATGTGCCCTATAAAAACAAAGCGCTTGTTATACTTAGAACGAGCGATGTTTTCTCCGTCTACCTTTCTTACATTTGGATACCATCTCACATTAGCATTATATACACTCATATATTTTACCAAAGCTTTAGTTTCTACAAATATTAAATCTGCTTTGGCAACAGTTTTAAAAAAGAGGGAAACTACTATTTTTGGTTTAGAGTTAATTAAGTCAATTAAATTACCTCCAAACATTCTAAAAATAAATTTTTTTGAAAAAAGTTTAGAATAAATATAGACAAACGGAGCAAATAAAAAAGCACCATTACTAGATGAGTTAATCATAATCGTTTTTGAAAATGGCACATATATAAGTACGCACAATAAGGAGTATATTGTATTAAATATGGCGGAACCCTTAAAACAAAATTTATTTGAGGCAATGTGTTTAAAAAAAGTTTTATTCTCTAAGTATGATAATAGATTGTCCATTAAGATTGTAGTTCCCCCAACAGTTGATATTTTGCCTTTATGGGGAACAGACCCAATAATTAATAACCGGGATGAATTATACATAATCTGATTTTTTAATGCCAGACTTTACTATTCTTCCTGGGACACCAAGAACTAAAGATCCATCTGGGATGTTCTTGACAACAACCGAATTAGCGCCAATTACAACGTTGTTCCCAATTTTTATTGGCCCCAATATTTTAGCTCCAGCGCCAACATAGACATGATTACCTAAGGTTGGCACATTATATTTTTTAGAGGTGCCGCCAATAGTAACATTTTGGTCAATATGACAATTATCACCTATTTTTGTTCTATCATGAATTACTACTCCAAGACCACCGTAACCAAGAACAAAGCCTTTCCCTAACTTTAAATTATACGGTAAGTAACAATTATAAGCAAATCGGATTAAGTATGTAATTAACTTTGGTATAACTGGAATTTCTCTGATGAAGTAAGAAAACCTTTGAAGCAATATAGGGTTCATTTTATCAATTTTAGATATTTACTTACCATAACATCTACGTCAAAATGTTTTTTTGCCGTAAGAATATTATTGTAAGAAATAGATTTTAGTTCTGAGAAATCTAAGGATAAAAAATATTTTATTTTTGACACGATGTCATGAATATCATGAGGATTAAATATAAGCTTATTCTGATGGTTTAAATACATTCGATTGTCAGACACATTACTTGCTAAAATAGGAAGACCACAATACATAGCATCAATTATAGCATTAGGACAGCCCTCATAAAATGAAGGCAAAATTAAAGCGTCGTGTTTAATTAACTCTTCATAGATATTATCTGTAGGGGGCATTAAGTGAAAGTTTTCAATCGAATTATTTTTTATGTAGTCCATCGCTTCTCTATATATTGAGAAACTTTTAAATACCTCTCCATACCAATATACATCTACATTTTTAAAGTGTTGTATCGATTTAATTAGCCCCATGGGGTTTTTTTGGTCTAAAAATCTAGCAGGTACAATAAGCTTAACTGTATTCGTTTTCTTTTTTTCATCATATTTCTTTTTAACGTTAGCATCATGGATTGTACCATTTGGAATAAAGACTAACTTCTTTTTGAAATATTTAGAAAGCTTTTGTTTCTGTGCGTTTGAGTTACAAACAATATGTGTTGCAAATAAGTGGCTAAATCGGACCAAGAAATCTTTTAAATTTAATCGATTTAGATTTAGATTTCTTTCACCTACAATTAAATTAGTTTTTCTCCAAAAGAAAATTAATTTATATAGCGCAGCATAATTATTCGGGCCGTATAAAAAAGAAATGATTACGCTTGGGTTTTCTTTGTAAAAGAACGTTAGTAGCATAATAATTCTAAGTAATTTATTTGAGTGAAGAACTTTCATTCTTTTAACCTTAGGGTTTAATAGTTTAGAAAAAAAGTCAATATTATGATATTGTAATGTTTTAACCTCATGCGATTTGCTCAGCCCATTAGCTAACATAACCATTTGCTTTTGTGCACCACCGCTAGCAAAAGAATCTATAAAGCAAATTATTTTTTCGGATTTTTTAGCCATTATTTGTGTGTACTTAGCTTTGTGATGTTAATTAATACAAACAACGTACAAAGATAATACTGTATATTTTTCATTAGGTATGTAACAGCAGCTATATCAATGGCCATCAGAGCCAAAACTGAAAAAATAATCAGTATTTTTAACTCTCTTTGTTGCGCCCTTATGCTTGCCATTAGTTTAAAATAGATCGAAGTATAAATTAATAATGCAAATAAACCTCCACAGTACAATAATTCAATATAATTATTGTGTGAATAAAAATCGTGTCTGGCTTCAAAGCTTTTAAAGCCATTACCGAGAATAGGGGACTGGAAAAATCCTTTTAAACCTTCTTGAATGAAGTAAAGCCTATCGGAGGTGCTTCCTCCTATGTTCAACGTACTATTGTATTGTGTTAGGAATGCATCAAGCCTCGTCTGGGTTGCATTAAAAGAGTCAGAAAGTATATTCGTTTCAATAAATTGAAAACCAATAAAGGTAATTAACCCTATCAAAATAAAATTCTTAGAAAAGATTGTTTTTATTTTTAAAGAGAAAATTTTATAAGTAAAATACATAACAAGCAGAAGGATGCCTTTTTTTGATGCTGTTGCTACAACTAATAAAAAAGAAATAATCATTATTATTATTAGAAGAACACGTAGAAAAGAAGAAACAGATAATTTATGTTCTTTTAAATAATAATCTGCAAGTACTAATGAAAATATAAAAGAAATGGCCCCAAGATTTGGATTGTTAAAAGTTCCCCAAAAACGGATTTCCCAGGGTTCTAATTGAAAAAATAAATCTTGAGGGATAATCCTAAGAAGAATAAAAAAATTAAAAATACTAATTGCCCAAAAAGCATTCATTACGGGTATGATTGAAGAATGGACTTTCATTATATTTGAAATACAAATAACAAAAATGAGGGTCAGAAATAATGCTTTATATGAAAATAAATTGAACGCCCCTTGGCTATTTGACCAAAAATAACTCAACAGAAAAAACAGCAGTAAGAAGCTTATAGCTTTGGAATGAAAATTAAAATATGGCCTCCCCTTATTTTTATAAACGGACAAAAAAAATGCGGGAACTACTGGCAAACTAAGAATATTGGCATAAATAACATTGTGTTCCCCCAAAAACAGCATTTGAGAAAATAATGCTATAAATATTGTTGTTAAGCAAACTTTTTTAATCATTACAGTTCAATATATCCAAGAGAATATAGTCAGCTAAGGGTTTCTGTTCATAGGTAAAGATTAGGTTTTTGTTCCAATATCCTTTAACTCCAATATATGCTATTGGAGCAAAGCCATAAGATATTTCAATAAGCTTAGGTGTGTTTTCCTGGTATACAAAATCATAACATAAGCAGTCGGTATTTAATTTTTCACTTAAATCAAAGGCTATTTTTATGCATTCGTTTGGGATATCATTAATATTATAGCTAATTAAACCACTTCCGGAGGCTCTAAAATCATTTTTACGAACCATGCGTTTTATACCAAAAGCTTTTTCACCTATAATTATCACCCTTATATCGGAGTCGTTATTTGGTATGAATTCTTGAAAATAAGCATAACCACGATCTTTACCTAAAGTTTTTTCTAAGTCAGTTGGCACAAACAATCGCGCTACTCCTTTTGCTAGTCCAAGTAGTGTTTTGTGAGAGGGGGTTAGTTTGAACTTTCGAATTCGTTCATTAAATAAGTCTAATCTGTTAACCCTAGTAAACCCTTTGCCAAAAGCTTTATTTATTAATCGAATTGCTTGTTTTTTATCTTTTGCAAGCTTGACATTATTGGAACTGGCACCGCCCTTCAATTTAAAAACTTTTGGATATGAACATGAGGATGCCCAAATTTTTGCAGTATCCTTATTATAGAAAACATAGCTTTTTACAGATTGTGCATCTATAGCCTCTAGAAGATACTTTTGCGCCACTTTATCATCAAAATGCCATGAATTATTTGAGCTTGGAAAAACCTTAATTCCTTTTTGTTCCAGGGCTTTTGTCAGATCATAGGCCATCATCATTGCTACAGGATCGGCTTGTGTCCATTGCCAAATCAAATGCGTACAATCATTTAGCTGCTCTATTATATTTGAACTATAACAGTCTACAATTTTATAATTTGTGTTTCTTTTCTTTAGAACTTCTAGCCAAGAGTCACTAAAACCATTTTTAAAAGGATGAATTGCTATTTTCATGTTATTTTTTAAATAAATCTTTTATTAGTTCAGAATGAGCTTCACACTCAAAGAAGTTTCTATAGGTAAGCTTAGTTTTTAATTTTGGAATTAGAAGATTCTTTAGTAATGGAAACCTATTAACTAAAGCTAGTCTGTATTTAGATTTGTTGCTTAGATTAATTGCATATGATGCTTCCATATAATTAAGGTGCTCAGCCCATTTTTCGTATAACTTTTTTGGATTTGATATAATGTTATTTATTTTTTTGATGTTTTTAAAGAACTGATCGGGTTTTAAAGTAGAATTAATTTTTCCCATTTTATAATAATGATTTATAGGGAGCAATTCAAATTTTGAAATCAGTTTGTTTTTTATTTTTATTTTCAAAAGGAAACTTTCATACCATCTTGGGTCTTTCGTTTTAGAGTCAAATAACATATTCCCCAAGCCATAAAAAATATGCCCACTTTTATATTTTTCATAACCTGAATAGAAATGACTATGGTGTGAAATAATTAAATCTGCACCATTATCAACAAAAAAACGATACTCTTTAACCATTTCAGGACTAGGATAAGAAAAGTGTTCGTGCCCTCGGTGAAGGATAAGACAAACAAATTTATTTTTTGATTTATGCTCCTTGATTTGTTGAACAATATCAATAATAGAATAGCCATTGAACCCACTAGAAGTATCAGTTGCGACTCCCCATTCGTTTTGGCTATAATTTAAAAAGACAACATCATCGGCTACCCTAACAGATTTTTTTGCATCCTGAATATTATTTCCAACACCAATAAAATTTATGTTATTGTCATTAAGAATATCCATTGTATTTATTAGGCCTTTATGCCCAAAATCATAAATATGATTATTAGCCAATGACACCAAATTAATGTTAGCAGATTTTAATGATTTTACAACATTCGGATGGCATTTTAAATTTGGCCCAATTTTATCAATTGGTGAGCCCGTCTTAGTTAATGGCGTTTCTAAATTTACAACTCTAAGATCTGCCGCATCTATAAATTCTAAGACATCTTCAGACCATATTGAATTAGGGTTTTCTATTATCTTGTTTTCCCAGCGCCTTCCTGGGAAAAAATCACCTCCAAATACTATTTCCATACCTCAAATAGTTATAACTGATTGTAATTAAAATAATATTAAAAAAAAGCCCAACTATGCTAAACAATTTTATTGTATAGATTATGTCTCCAGTACTACCCCCAATATATAACGCCAAAGCTCTTATGGAGATCAAAAGAATATCTAATACAAGTTGATTGTTGTTTTTATTTAGTGCCAAAAGTACCGCATTCGACGGAGGGTTCACAAACATAAGTCCAATCCATAGCATCATCCATTTTGCCATTTCTCCTGCCTTTTCCCACTCTGAACCGAAACATAATGAAAATAGCTCTGGGCCAAACATAAAAATAATTATTACGGGAACTATAATAAGGCACAATAAACCAAACGTTGTTTTTTTAAACTCAATAAATAGTTGTGGTATATTCGTTCTCAAGTCGCTCGCTCGTTTATAAAATACTTGTCTTATAGAGCCTCCTATAACACTCGATGGCAATTGAAGAATTCGAACAGCAAAAAAATAAAAACCCACAGTCTTTAAATCAAAGAAATATCCTAATAATAAGACCGGTAACCCTTGTGAAATTGCATTTAATAAATTTTGAGGGGCTGTATATAAAGGAAATCGGAAATATTTTTTTGATGATCGTATTAAGTCGTGTTTGTTGAGCTTTAACGATTTTATTTCTTGTTTTAAAGGCAATATCAAAACTAAAAGAGATATCAGTAGGCCTAGAGTAAATCCCCATATTAAGCCGAAATGATTAGAAAAAAGTAAGATAATAACTAGTTGTAGAAACACGATTGACATCTTTTGAATGACCTTATTTTTAGACATCGTCCCGTAATTTTCTAACTTAGTGTGCCACTGGTATAAAATATTTTGAACCCCCAGACCTAATGTTATTAAAAGTAATACAATTACAATCAAAGTTGATGTGTTATTTACTCCCATATATTTTAATAGAGAAGGTTCTTTAATTAGAATGCTACTTATAATAAAAAATAGGCCAATCATAATTAGCAATGAGAGCCCCACAACACTATATGTTTCTTTCCTTTTTTCTGTTAGAACAATGGCCATCTCATATTTTAGAGATAAGATAACGGCTATAATTCCGGCTAAAGTTAATATGCTACCTAACAGGCCAAAATCTTCAGGGAAGTAATATCTTGACAAAACGGGCGTTGCAAGTAGACCTATAATTTGGGCTAACATGGCCCCAGAAGCTAGGGTCCCAGTTTGTTTAACTAATTTATTGCTAATAATTTTTCGAATCATCCTATTTGAATAACCTTATGATACCACAAGAACGTCTATAATGGACTGTTTTTATTTGAAGCGAAAAGCTTGAGAATTATGTAAGCTAATAGGTTTAATTAATGGACTAATTTATAGTGGCCTGATAAACCTAAATATTATTAGGTCTTTCTTTTTTTTACAGGATTCTTTTTTTGAGACACTAAAAAATCACAATGCCATGAAGTAAAACGCTTAATGCCTTCAGATAAGCTAACTTTAGGGTGGTACCCGGTAATTTTTATCAGTTGATCTATGTCTGCATACGTTTCTAGCACATCTCCTTGCTGCATGGGGTAAAATTTCTTTTTGGCACTTTTATTTAAAGCATTTTCGAGTGTAGAAATAAAGTCTAATAACTTCACAGGCTTATTGTTCCCAATATTTAATACTCGATTCAATTTTGTGACTTTAAGTTTATCTTTTTCAATCAAAAGGCCTATTGACTCAATAATATCGTCTATATAGGTAAAATCTCTTTTTAAATTACCATTATTAAATACTTTAATCGTTTCTCCTTTTAATATTGCTTCTGTAAATGAATAATATGCCATATCCGGTCTTCCCCAAGGACCATAGACAGTAAAAAAGCGTAGACCAGTACAAGAAATATTATAAAGGTTGTGGTATGATGCTGCTAGCAATTCATTCGCCTTTTTGGTTGCTGCATACAAACTTACCGGATTATCTACATTATCTTTTTCCGAGAAAGGGGTTTTTTTATTTTTACCATAAACACTACTTGAACTGGCATAGTAAAGATGTTTTATTGGATTGTTTCTACAGGCCTCTAGAATATTCATAAAGCCTACTAAATTTGAATTTACATAGGCATATGGATTCTCAATAGAGTAACGAACCCCTGCTTGAGCAGCTAAGTTTATCACAATATCAAACTTATGATTTTGAAATATAGCGTCAATCTGTTCTTTATCTTCAAGGTTTAGTTTGATAAAGCTGTAATTGCTTAGTTTTTCACTTTGTACTAATACTCCATATTCAATACGATTCTTACAAATCCCATGCTCTTCTAATCGTGCATGCTTAAGGTTAACGTCGTAATAATCGTTGATGTTATCTAGGCCAACTATTTTAAAGCCTTTAGTGTATAATTTATTTGCAAGGTGAAAGCCTATAAATCCTGCTGCTCCTGTAATTAAAACGGTCATCTTTTTTATTACTAAATTAAACTCTTCTAACTATATCTTGCAAAATCATTTATAAAAGTGCTATCCCTTCTAGTATGGGTGAGCCATTAGGTCTTTTTTTGGGATGGGATGATAGTCTCTTTTTAAACCAATAGGGTGTTGTGTTCTTACGGATATATTTTTACAATCGTCCATCTACCAAGCCTTTTGGAATCAATGCTTTTGTATCGTAAATCACAACGCCTTCACTCTTTAGTTGTTCAAAATTGATGTTTTGAAATTCCTTGTGCGCTACTGCCAAAATAATAGCATCATATTTTGTTTGTTCGGGATTTTCAATTAATTCAATCTCGTATTCTTCCTTGACCTTCTCTTTGTTTGCCCAAGGGTCGTATACATCTACATTTGTATTGTAGGTTTTAAGCTCATTGTAAATATCGACAACCTGCGTGTTTCGGATATCCGGACAATTTTCTTTAAATGTAATGCCTAGAATAAGAATATTAGACCCCTTGATCCGAATCCCTTTTTGAATCATAATCTTAATGAGTTTTGATGCCACAAAAACACCCATCTGGTCATTCACTTTTCTTCCCGAAGAAACAACTGCCGGATGATAGCCCATAGATTCTGATTTGTAGGTTAAATAATAGGGGTCTACACCGATACAATGTCCGCCCACTAAGCCCGGCTTAAAGGGTAAAAAGTTCCATTTTGTAGCCGCCGCTTCAATCACATCATGGGTGTCAATGTCCATGCGGTCGAACATTAAAGCCAGCTCATTTACAAAGGATATGTTTACATCTCTTTGCGCATTTTCTATGGCTTTAGAGGCTTCAGCCACCTTCATGCTAGGTGCTAAATGAGTTCCCGCCACAATAATCGATCGGTATAAATTGTCAACGGTTTTGGCTGTTTTTGGAGTAGAACCTGAAGTTACTTTTTTGATCTTCGTCAGGGTGTTTATTTTATCTCCCGGATTAATGCGTTCCGGAGAATAGCCACAGAAAAAATCTTCATTAAATTTTAATCCGGAGTGTTTTTCTAAAACCGGGACGCAATCTTCTTCCGTACATCCCGGGTAAACGGTAGATTCATAAATTACGATGTCTACTTTTTTCAAAACCCCGGCAATCATTTTAGAAGCGGAGATCAAGGGTCTTAGATTAGGTTTTTTATGTTTGTCTATCGGAGTAGGGACGGTTACAATAAAAATGTTTGCCGAAGCAATGTCCACCACATTAGAGCTTGGAAATAATCCGATTTTTCCGTTTGATAGGGACACCTGATGATCTACCAATACTTTTTTTAATTCTCCCGTAGACACTTCTAAAGTATGGTCATTTCCCTCTTTGATCTCTTCTACACGTTGTGTATTGATGTCAAAACCAACAACCTTGTATTTTTTTGCAAATTCTACAGCTAAAGGCAATCCCACATAACCTAAACCGATGATTGCTATTTTTGGATTGCTCAGCTCCATAACTTCCACTTTTTCTTTCTCTTTTTATCGGTGTTGTATTCTCCATAGCCGTAACCGTAGCCGTAGCCGTAGCCGTAACCGTAACCGTAGCCGTAGCCGTAGCCGTAGCCTCTTTTATGATCTATACCATTAATGAGTATGGCCATATTGTTTAGTCGTTTTTCGGTATGCAAACTCTCTGGAACAACAAGCAATCGCTTATCAAGGAAATTCGCACGCGCTACATAAACAAACATATCCATATACTCATTAATCAATAAGGTATCCGTTACTAAGTTTACGGGTGCAGTATCTACTACTATATAGTCGTATTTTGTTCGAAGCTCTGTAAAGATCTCTGACAAACGAGGGTTTAACAAGAGTTCTGCAGGGTTTGGTGGAATCGCGCCCGATTCTATCAGGTCCATATTTTCTACATCGCTGGGCGCAGCAAAAATTAAATCGGATACTGTAATACTAGCATCTGATAAATAATGGGTAATCCCTTTCTTATGAGATTTAATATTAAAGTACTCTAATAATTTGGGCTTTCGCAAGTCCAAACCTACTAAGAGCACTTTTTTACCAGATAAAGCTAGGGTGCTTGCCAGGTTAAGTGATACAAAGGATTTCCCTTCTCCCGCCATGGTAGAAGTCACTCCTATTACTTTGGCCTCGCTAGAAGGCTTCGCATTTAATAGAAAGTCTAAATTTGTTCGAATCAAGCGGAAAGCCTCAGCTACATTCGATCGCTTATCAAGCTCCACCACCAATTGATGGTCTTCATCACCTAATGGGATATCTCCCAATATAGGAACCTTAATAGCATCCTCTATGTCTTTACGAGAGTGAATTTTTGTATCTAATAAGTCCTGTATATAAATTAAAAGCGCCGGGAGTAGGAGCCCGATTATGATTGCCCCTAGCCAGATTATTTGTTTTTTTGGTTTTACCGGAATATGGTTGATAAAGGCGGCGTCTACAAGCTTTGCATTAGCTATTGTTACTGCAAGCGATATGGCTGTTTCTTCGCGCTTTTGCAAAAGATATAAATACAGGGCCTCTTTTATTTCTTGTTGGCGCTTTATGGCTCTAAATTCTCTTTCTTGTTCGGGTACTGCCGTAATCCTATGGCTATTTTGTTCTACCTCTTGCTCT
>Ga0105350_10001083_pt1 | contig 17676 bp, 14 predicted proteins | sample EN1Hudsemesocosm_FD_83506 | JGI IMG/M metagenome (GOLD analysis project Ga0105350, IMG submission 83506) | Methane-oxidizing microbial communities from mesocosms in the Hudson Canyon - EN1E Hudson Canyon | ecosystem: Environmental > Aquatic > Marine > Cold seeps | place: Hudson Canyon... | reverse complement strand
AGATTTGATAGAAGCTGCAATCACACCTAAAACAAAAGCCATTATGTTGGCTCATTGCTTAGGCAACCCATTTGATTTGGCAAAAGTGAAAACGATCTGTGAAAAATATAACTTATGGTTAGTAGAAGATTGTTGTGATGCATTAGGTGCTAAGTTTGATGACAAAATGGTAGGCACTTGGGGTGATATTTCGACACTTAGTTTTTATCCTGCTCATCACATTACTATGGGTGAAGGTGGAGCGGTATTTACCAACAATAGTGAGCTTATATCTATTGCTGAATCATTTCGTGATTGGGGGCGTGACTGTTATTGTAAACCAGGTTGTGATAACACTTGTGGTACACGCTTTAACCAGCAGCTGGGTTCTCTTCCACAAGGATATGATCATAAATATACCTACTCACATTTAGGTTACAATTTAAAAATAAGTGATATGCAAGCTGCTTGTGGTGTTGCTCAGTTAAAACGTGCACCAGAATTCATCAAAAAACGAAATGAAAATTTTGAATATCTAAAAAATAGATTGTCTACGCTGATAGACTTTATTGAATTTACAGAATCAACTGAAAACTCGACTCCTTCATGGTTCGGTTTCCCAATCACCGTAAAAGAGTCTTCCGGTGTTAGTCGTGTAGATCTCACAAAATACTTAGATCAGAATAAAATCGGCACACGTCTTTTATTCGCAGGTAACTTAACCCGCCAACCTTATTTCGAAAATGTTGAATATAGAATCTCAGGTGAATTAACCAATACAGATATTACTATGAATAGCACTTTATGGTTAGGTATCTTCCCTGCATTAGGTTCTCAACAACTCGACTTTGTTGCTGAGAAATTAGAAGAGTTTTTTGGTGTTGGTTTTTAGGGAATGATTAAAGCTTCAGATGCTATCGCTAAGGTATTAATTGCAAATAATATTAACTATGGCTTTGAATTAATCGGCGGTATGATTGCTCATTTAGTTGACAGCATAAATCAACTAGGAGGAACTAAGTTGGTTTCAATGCATCATGAGCAGGGGGCTGCTTTTGCTGCTGGAGCAGTATCTAGAGCCACCAACCACCAGAAAATGGGAGTGGCTTTAGCTACAAGTGGTCCAGGTGCAACCAACTTGATTACTGGCATAACAGATTGCTGGTTAGATAGTCATCCTTGTTTGTTTATAACTGGCCAAGTTAACACATATGAATTGAAGGGAAGCAGGCCCATAAGGCAGCAAGGATTTCAGGAATTAGATATCGTTTCTGTAGTGCAAAGCATTACTAAATATGCGTATCAAGTAACCACCGTGGAAGAGCTAATTCCTTGTTTGCAAAAAGCAATTGATATTGCTAAAGAAGGTAGACCTGGTCCTGTGCTATTAGATATTCCTATGGATTTACAGTGCTCAGAATTAAATGAGAAGGTATTGGCGTACCTTGATAGACGGCAGGCACCAATAAAATTTAATATTGATTTTCCTTATGATGATTTTCAAAATCTATTAAGAGATCTACGAGTGTCTACAAAACCTCTTTTTTTGATTGGAGGCGGTGCTGTAAACGCTAAGAGTTTTAAAGGTTGGTTGCAGTGCTTATCAAAAAATAACCTTCCTTATGTTGCTAGCCTTAAGGGCAGTGAAAAAATGACCGCAACCTCATGCTATTATGGAATGGTTGGTGCTTATGGTACAAGAGCGGCCAATTATGCCATACAAAACAGTGAGCTGTTGATTGTGGTGGGCAGTAGGATGGATGTTCGTCAGACTGGCTCTAAAACTAACAATTTCGCAAGAAACGCTAAAATCATTCAAATAGATATTGATGAAAATCAGATTAATAATAGGGTTCAGTCTGATTATAGTCTACAGGTTGACTGTGAATCATTTTTTGAACAATTTTTGAATACTGATCTTGGAGTTAGAAAAGAAAAGAGTAAGTGGGTTGGAGAACTAGGTAACTATTTTGAGCGAACATTTGTAGATGAATATTCAGATTGGGCAGTTAGCCCTTTTAAATTATTTAGTCTATTAAATGATTTTTTTAAGAATGAAAAAGTACAATTTGTTGCTGATGTTGGTAATAATCAAATGTGGGCGGCACACACAATCCGACTAGATAAGAACCAATCAATCCACCATTCAGGAGGGCTTGGCACGATGGGTTTTGCAATACCATCGTCAATTGGTGCTCATTATGCTTCTAATGGTGCTGTCGTTGCGATTACTGGTGATGGCGGAGCACAACTTAATATACAAGAATTAGATATCATTGCTAGAGAGAAGCTTCCTATATTAATTATGATATTAAATAACGAGTCTTTAGGTATGGTCAGAGGTTTTCAAGAGCTCTACTTTGAGGGACGAAATTCATCCACTTATTGGCAGGGATTTTCCTCTAAATTTAAACATATCGGTGAAGCATATAATATTCAGTCATTTGCTGCTGATAACTTGTCTGAATGTGCCAAAGTGATTATGGCATTTAGAGAAAACCCGTCTCCATGCTTACTGGAAATAACTATGCCTGATGCGAGAGAGTGCCGACCAAGGTTGGAATTTGGTAAGCCGATTGACAAACAAAGTCCCAGCGTTCCTCATGGAGCATAATATAGTGAAGATCGCAATATTTGGAGCGACTAGTCAAATTGCAAAAGACTTGATTATGTATTTTGAAAAGTCTAGTGACCATGAGCTGACTCTTTTTGGACGTGAACCTCGGGTAATCGTTAATTGGTTAAATAATGTTGCAATTGAGAAATGCTATTGCGTAAAAGATTATGCAAGCTTTACCATAGATGACAATTATGATGTTGTCATCAATTTTATCGGTGTAAGCAATCCCGCTCAAGCAAAAGAAATGGGTAGTACTATATTTGATATCACTTATCATTATGACATGATGATATTGAATTATTTAAAATCCCACGAAAATTGTAAGTATATATTTCTAAGCAGTGGGGCTGTTTATGGGGGGGGATTTAATAGTCCCGTAACAAAGGAAACAGAAGCATCATTTCCAATAAATAATTTAAGTGAAATAAATTGGTATGCTATCGCAAAAATGTATGCAGAGGCTAGACATAGGGCTTTAGCAGAACTAAATATTGTAGATGTTAGAATATTTAATTACTTTAGCCATACACAAGATCTTTCTGCACGATTCCTAATTACGGATATTCTGCGAGCTATTCGTGATAAGACTGAGTTGCTGAGTTCACCTGAATACATTGTTCGAGACTTTTTACATCCATCTGATTTTTATCAATTAGTCAGCTTGATAATTTCTAAAGTTGTTAGCAATACAGTTGTTGACTGTTATAGTTTAGCCCCGATTGACAAAGTTAGTTTATTAGCAACGATGAAAAAAGAGTTTGGATTATGCTATAAAGTTATGGAAGCATCCAATTCTGTTGATGCAACTGGAAGTAAACCCTTCTATTACTCGAAAAACACATGTGCGAACGATTTTGGATATCGTCCGAGCTTAACTTCAATTGATGGCTTGTTAATTGAATGTAAGAAGGTACTTTACCGTACCTCCCCTACTACAATAATAAAATTATAATGAAAAAAAAAGTTTTGCTTACGGGCGTAACAGGATTTCTGGGAGGGCATTTAGCTTCAGCCTTACTAGCTGCTGGATATGAAGTTGTTGCCTTAAAGAGAAAGTCATCCTCATTGGATAGAATTCAATCTATAGTGTCAGATATCGATTTAGTTGATATTGAAGGGCTCGATTTTGATCGGCTTTTTCGAGATAGAGGGAAAATAGATGCCATTATTCATACTGCTACTTGTTATGGCAGGAATAATGAATCCGTGAGTGCTATATTTACAGCTAATACTGAATTTCCGTTAAGGTTGCTTGACTCTGGAAGTCGAGCGGAGGTTGGGCTGTTTCTCAATACAGATACAATTTTAGATAAATACCTAAACTTATATGCCCTTTCGAAAAATCAGCTACTTCAATGGGGAAAGTTTTTTTCAAAGAATAAAATGATACGCTTTGGGAATATCAGACTTGAACATTTTTATGGACCTGATGATGAACCGACAAAATTTTCAGCTTATGTTATCAACAGCTGCGTTAACAATATTATTGAGCTAAAGTTAACTAAAGGTGAACAGAAACGGGATTTTATTTATATCGATGATGTGGTGTCAGCATATATGATTTTATTGGAAAAAATGGATGGTTTTTCGAATTCATTTGTAGAGTTTGATGTTGGCACCGGGCATGCTGTATCAATAAAAGAGTTTGTCGAAACGGCACACCGACTTACTGCTTCAAAGACACATTTAAACTTTGGAGCCCTACCTTATCGAGAAGGAGAGGTAATGCATTCTGAGGCAGATATATCTAGCTTAGAGTCACTAGGTTGGCACTGTTGCCATAATATTGAAACAGGATTAAAACAATTGATACAAAAAGAAGGAAAAAAATCATGAAGTTACTAATTACAGGTGGCTGCGGTTTTTTGGGAAGTAATTTGGCAATAGATGCCTTGGCTCGTGGTGATGATTTAGTTATATTTGATAATCTCTATCGGAAAGGCTCGAGAGAAAATCTCGAGTGGCTACAAGAAAAAGGAAGTTTAAGGTTTGTGCATGGCGACATTCGAAACCAGAATGACATTACACAGTTAGTTCAATCATTTAATCCTGATGTAATATTTCATCTTGCAGGTCAGGTGGCGATGACAACTTCAATTGTTAATCCTCGCATGGACTTTGAAGTGAATGTTATGGGAACATATAACCTGCTAGAGGCAGTTCGGCAACATGCTCCTGAAGCTATCGTAGTGTACTCATCCACCAATAAAGTTTATGGTGATTTGGAACAGTATACTTATACTGAAAAGGAGACGCGATATCAGTGTGATGACTTCCTCAAAGGGTTTAATGAGCAAACTCAGCTAGACTTTCATTCACCATATGGATGCTCTAAAGGTGCTGCAGATCAGTATATGTTAGATTATGCCCGTATCTTTGGAATAAAGACGGTTGTATTTCGACATTCTTCTATGTATGGAGGTAGACAGTTCGCTAGTTATGACCAAGGGTGGGTTGGCTGGTTTTGCCAGAAAGGGGTAGAAACTAAGGAGGGGAGGGGCAATGAACCGTTTACTATTTCAGGGACTGGTAAGCAAGTACGCGACGTACTTCATGCTGATGACATGAAGAGACTTTATATGGCAGCTATTATTAATATTGACCACGCTAAAGGTCAGGCTTTTAATATTGGAGGTGGATATGACAACAGCCTGTCTCTTTTGGAACTTTTTACATTACTTGAAACAATATTAAGTATAAAATTAAAGTATTCAAAGATACCCGTACGTGAAAGTGATCAACGTGTCTTTGTTTCTGATATTTCAAAGGCCAAACATCTACTTAACTGGCAACCATTAGTTACTGTGCAAGAAGGAGTGACTCGCATGGTAGAGTGGGTAAGTGAGACTAATAAACAATCACAACTAAAATGAAGCTAGTACAAACTCCAGTCTTTAATCTAATCTGTCAACTTTGGAGTCATATTGGTTTACGACGTAGAGGCCAGTTTTGGCTACTATTAATTTTAATGATTATTACTTCATTTGCAGAAATTATTAGCATTGGCGCCGTATTTCCATTCCTTGCTGCATTGACTGCACCAGATCGTATTTTTGACCATCAAGCTGCGCAGCCTTTTATTGAAATATTTAAGTTAACTTCTGCAGAACAATTAATGACCCCATTAACTATTATGTTTGGCTTGACAACAATTATGGCTGGTGCTCTGCGTTTAGGCTTGCTTTGGACTTCTACACGCCTATCCTTTGCCATAGGCTCAGAAATTAGCAATAAAATTTACCGTCGAACAATGTATCAACCATACGAAAAGCATATTTCTCGTAATAGTAGTGAGGTGATAAATGGTATAGCAACTAAAGTTGGGGAAGTCATCTTCTATGTACTTATGCCAACGTTGAATCTCATTAGTGCTAGTGTGATGCTGATAGTTATTAGTACCGCTATCTTGACGGTTGCACCAATCACTGCTACTGGTGCTGTGATTGGGTTTGGGCTTATTTATGCTCTAATTATCAATCTCACTCGAAGTAGACTGAGGGATGACAGTCAGCATATTGCTCGTGAATCCACTAATGTCATTAAATCTCTCCAAGAAGGATTGGGAGGTATACGAGATATCTTAATCGATGGTTCGCAAGAGGTTTTCTGTTCTAATTACCGTAATGCCGATCGCACCCTGCGTCGAGCCCAAGCCAGCAATCAATTTATTAGTTTGAGCCCTAGATCTGGGATGGAAACTTTAGCTATGCTGCTTATAGCAACGTTGGCGTATGTATTTTCAAGGGAGCCTGATGGTATTGCTATAGCTATTCCAATGCTTGCTGCTATAGCTCTTGGAATGCAACGTTTGTTGCCAGCCTTGCAGCAAGTCTATGGCGCATGGTCTACAATTTATGGTGCACAGGCATCGTTACAGGATGCATTAGAGCTACTTGAACAACGATTACCAGATTATGATCTTCAGGCTGAAGTTATACCACTTCCATTTAAGCAACAAATAAGCTTGAGAAATATTTCGATGCGTTATAACTCGAAAATGCCATGGGTACTGAAGGATATAGATCTGACAATTATCAAGGGGAGTCGAGTTGGACTTATAGGGGTAACAGGTAGTGGTAAGAGTACCTTGCTTGATATCCTCATGGGTCTGCTAAGGCCAACTGAAGGGGCGATAGAAATAGATGAGCAAGCAGTTACTGCTGAGAACCGTCGCGCTTGGAGGTCCCATATTGCACATGTTCCTCAGGCCATTTTTTTGGTAGATGGCAGTATCGAAGAAAACATAGCTTTTGGTACGCCTAAAAATATGATTAACTTTGATAGGGTTAAGCAAGCTGCACGTCAAGCACATATCGCTGATATTATCGAGACATTACCAGAAAAATATCAAACTTCAGTTGGAGAGCGAGGAATTCAGTTATCTGGTGGGCAACGCCAGCGTATAGGAATTGCTCGAGCTCTATATAAAAGAGCGGATGTTCTAATTTTTGACGAATCTACGAGTGCCTTGGATAATGAAACAGAACAAGCAGTGATGCAGGCAATTGATGATCTAAGTCCAGAACTTACTGTTCTGATAATAGCTCATCGTCTTTCAACGCTAAAGAACTGTACTCAAATCATAGAAGTATCCAATGGTGGCCTTCAAATAAGGGATGAGTTAATTGATGGAGAATGTTGAACTAAGTTTTTGTATTCCAACTTACAACCGCTCGTTGAGTGTGAGTCGATTAGTTAAAGATATCTTATTATGTGCAGATCCGAACATAGAAGTTATTGTATTAGATAATGGATCAACAGATGATACTTTAAACATTCTGAGTGGCATTGAAGATGAAAGGTTGTTTGTCTATAGCAATGGTGAAAATAAAGGAGCCTTATTTAACATGATAAATGTTATAAATAAGGGGACTGGTAAGTTTATCGTGTATTCAACAGATCAAGATTATATAGATTATACAAAAATAGATGATTTTAAATCATTTCTTTTGCGACATGCGGGAGATTTAGCTGGAGGATTCTGTGAATTTAGTGCTCAGTCAGTAGGTCAAAACGAAATTATCCCAAAGGGTTATCAGGCGGTTAAAAAAATTGCATACCAAGGCCGCCATCCAACAGGATATTTCTTTAACAACAAGTTGCTAAAATCTATCAAGTTTGTTGAGCGGTTTTCTGATTACAATAGAGTAGGTTTATTTCCACTTGAGTTTGCTTTTGCAGAACTATGCTTGCTGGGGGATGGAGCAATATATCACAAAACAATATTTTCGCCGGAAACAGGATCGATGGTTGTGAAACATAAATCTTCGACAACAAATGGCAATTTTAAAAATTCTTTTTTTTCACCAGAAGCAAGGTTGAAGTCAGCAGTGAGTTATACGAATCATGTTAATTCTCTCCGACTTTTTCCAAAAGAAAGAGGTTTGTTAATAATTAATATATTCCTTCGAGAAATGATGGCTGCCACGCTAGGCTATAGAGGAATACTTAGAAGTGAGGACTTATGTACTCATTATTACATGGAGAGTAGAGATATAAAAACACTTGAACTACTAACTATTGGATTGAATTTTCATAAAAAATTTGTATCTGAAACTGCAGGTGTGTGGGGAGATGGTTTTATTAATAAAAGCAGATTTTATATTTTATTATTATCTAGACTTTTTCATAAAGTGATAAATAAGTTGGTCGCAATTACTATGAGATTATACAATATTTCGAAAGCAAAAAATAACGATGAAATTAAAGAATAATATCAACCAGTCATTGTTGACGATAGCAATTCCGACTTATAACAGATCTAAATATTTAGATCTTTGCTTGAGAAGAATTAGTGAGGAAATTTCTAGCTTGAGTGAAGTTCAACGGAGCTTGGTTAGAATCTATGTGTCGGATAATGCATCATCAGATGATACTGTAAAAATTATTACTCATTATAAAGAGATAAATGCAGGGGAGTTTGATGTCGACTATAACTCGGAGAATATTGGTCCGGACCTAAATATAGCTCAGTGTTACGATTTGGCCACTACTCCGTATGTTTGGATTTTTGGCGATGATGATGTGCTTCTTCCTGGCGGGTTAGGCTTGGTATTAGATGTCCTCTCTCAGGGTGAGTGCGATATTGTATATGCAAATAATTATTGGTTTTTAAACGATTTCAAGGTTTGTCCCAAAAAAAATGATTCTCATGGCCATGTAACCTTCAGGAGCTCGAACGATTTTGCAAGACGTATAAATGTAATGCTTACTTTTCTGACGGGTATTATTATTCGTACTGAAATTGGACAACAGTATCGAGCTGGACTCTCGAGTAGTCATCTTGTTCAGCTAAGTTGGGTGTTACCCTTATTACGAGATGGTTCTTGTTTTGTAATTATAGAGGACTGGGTCGTTGCTGCGAGAGGAAGTAACTCAGGTGGCTACGAACTGGTTGAAGTTTTTGGTGATAATTTAGTTAAAATTACTGACGATATACTAAAAGATAAACTGAATTTAGCTAAAGCTATACAGAATGGTACTATAGTAAACTTTTTCCCCGGTTTCATTCTCGAGTTTCGTAAAGGAAGTAGTCAGTTTTTAGATCAGAGTATGATTATTGGTTTGGAAGATGCGTTTGGTGATAATTGGAGATACCATATTTTTTTGGCGCCAATGCTTCGATTACCACTATCTATTTTGAATTATTATTATGTGTTCCTTAAAGTCATTCGCCGTCTTTTTTATTCGATTTTGGTTTGATTACTTGATTATGAAGAAAACTATGTTACAAGTTTCAGTTTTAGAAAAAGTTTTGAAAAGACTGTCACAAATTTCAAGTGTTGTTAAACAAGAGCGTCTTCGCGTGGTGTTTTTTCGAGTTATTGCTTGGATTATATACATGATGGAAGGGAAGTTATTTGCTTATTTCGTAGGATGGAATAAAGCATACGTTGGGCGAGGCTCGAGAGTGATCGGGACCAGGTTTATCAGCGTGCGCGGCTCAATGTCAGTTGGACGTTATACGTGGATTGAAGCTGTAACTGAATTTGGGGGGGAAAGATACTGTCCAGAAATTCAATTTGGAGATGGCTTCCATGCATCTGAAAGACTACATGTATCTGCGAACAATTACATAGAAATAGGAGATAACTGTCTATTTGGCAGTTGTGTATATGTTAGTGACCACAATCACGGCTCATACAAGGGAGACGTGCAGAGTCATCCAAATGAGCCACCAGGCGTGCGAAAATTGGTTTCACATGGCTCTGTTGTTATCGGTTCCAATGTTTGGATTGGTGATAACGTGACTATTGTTGGCCCAGTCCGAGTTGGTGATGGTGTGGTGATTGGAGCTAACTCTTTTGTCGCGCACGATGTGCCAGACAATGTAATTGTCGGTGGCGTTCCCGCGAAGATACTAAAGGAATTTAATTTTACTAATGGTAAGTGGGAAATAGTAGCCAAATCTTGAACCAGGGATGGTGATGAAAGCCTTAGTTAAATCCTATAAGTTTCATTGAAAAAATGAATGAAACTCATTTTTTCTCACATTTATGTTGTAGAAGGTAGGCTTGTAATAAGAACCTGTTTTCTAACTTTTTACTTTTCTATTTAGAGTACACGTTGAAAAATGAAGCAATTAGTAAGCCTTGCATATTATCTTCCTCAATTTCATGAAGTGGAAGAAAATAATTTATGGTGGGGGAAGTCATTTACAGAATGGACGGCTCTGTCTTCGGCTAAGAAGTTTTATAATTGGCAAGTTATAAGGAAGCCTGTAGCACCATATTACGAGTATGATTTGACCTCAAAAGATGTGCTTGAATGGCAAAATAAGCTTGCTACTGATCATGGGATTACTGGTTTTTTTATGTGGGATTATTGGTTTGGTAGAGGTGAAAGGCTTTTGGAGAAACCAGCCAAAATAGCCCTTAATGAAAACTTGAACTTTAACTATTGTTTTATGTGGGCCAATCATTCTTGGTATAACAAAAAGATTGGCTTACTGTTGAAAAAACAGCATTATTTAGGGAAAAAAGATTATTTGGACTATTTCAATGAGTGCTTGCCACATTTTTTGAGTAACAATTACATTAAAATTAATGATAAACCCGTCTTTGGTATTTTTAACCCATCTGAAATTCCTGATTTAGAGTGCTTTATCGACACATTTAGAGAGGCTGCTTTAAAATCTGGCCTGACGGGAATATATTTTATCGCTGAAAACACTACGGTTAAATCCAGTTATGTAGGGTTGTTTGAACGTTTTCTTAGTTCAGGAAAATACTTTCATGCAAGAAGAAAAAAGCATCCTATTTCCTTTGTAAAGGAGCAGTTAATTAAACGCCTTGGACTAAATTCTATTGGTCCTGTTGTTTATGATTATTCTAAGTTAATGTCCGAAAAATATAGTGCTAAAACTGGTCATCAAGATGAGATACCTGTTATTTATACTGGGTGGGATACGACACCTAGACATGGTGAAAGAGGGACTGCTCTGAAAGGGTTTGATATGGAAAGCTTTAATGCTCATCAAAAAGGTATAAAAAAACAGCTGGAGTTTAAAAAGCATGATGTTCCACTCGTTATTATAAAGTCATGGAACGAATGGGCTGAAGGCAATTTGATGGAGCCTGATAGTGAGTACGGAGATGAGCTTCTCAAATCATTTAAAGCAACATTTAACCCATTAAATATTGAATTGTAAGGAAGCTAGTGATGTACATGCAAGGAGGGATATTTAATGTTTTTTTGGCTAGTTTAATTATCTATTTAGTATGGAATAAGAGTACTAAAAGACTCCTAATAGGAGTCTTTTGTTATGCTACATTTCATTTCCTCTATTCTGTTATATCCCTAAATTCACCTGTTGATCTAGTGAGTATGCATACAGGTAGTGGTGATATGGTAGTAAAGATTACAGGGGTAATCTTTATATCGTTTGTATTTATGCAGCTTATTGTGCAGCTGTATCGATATATATTCACTGAACGAAGTATTAATATTTATTTTGGTGTTGTAATGGGTCTAGTTTTTATTGGATTTATTGTTCAGTTTCAGTTGCAAACTAGATTACAAATTCAAAACCTTATTAGTATAGAAGCCATGTTAATGTTGTTATGGTTGATGTACATAGGGTTAAAACTTGATTCATCTAGGCTGTACGTGAAGCCACGTCATTTACATATACTTAATGCTGTTATTTCCGTTGCGTTAATGGTTGCTTTTTACGAGGTTTTTTTTCAACATGCTTGGGCGCGGTATGGCTATAACGGTCAATTGTTATTTCGCGCGAGTTCTTTTCTCTTTAACCCTAATTTGTTTGGTATGTGGTGTGCGATGCTGTATTTAGGGTTGTCTTTTTTGTTTCATCGTGATGATTTGTTGTCTAAAAAAACTATATTGATAGGATTGTTTTTATTATCGGGCTGCTTGTATTTATCAGGAAGTCGCAGTTTTATTTATTTATTAATATTAATGTTAATTACTGTTTTACCTTTAATTAAAGGTAAAACAGTAATGCAGTTATTTACCCCGCTAGCTATACTGCTATCGACCTTTGTTGCAATAAGTGGTTTCTCAGGTTTGATAGCAGATCATTCGCAATCTGATGTGAGTAGTGGATGGCAATCTGTAGAATTAGTGGGCGAAAGAATTTTATCTGCCCCATTAGATCTTGTTAAATATGGGGCAGTCAACATTGATAATGAGACAGCAACAGCAATAGCGATAAATGGTCGGTTTAAAGGTGATGGTCGTGATTCTGGTATTTTAACGTTATATGATGATATGGGTTGGATTGGTTTGCTGGCTATTATAGGGCTGGGTTTTGTATTTTGTGTATGGGCTACCAAGGTTTATTTGGTGAAAAAGGATGTAACAAGTGCCTATGCTCTTGTTATGTTGTTATTTTGTGGTGCTGTTGGTATTACAATGCGCTATCAAGTATTCCCCGTGTGGGTGTTCATAGCGATAGCTTTAAGCCCTTGTTTAGCTTTATGGCGCACGGTACTGGTTGGTATTGAAAAAAACCATTAAAATTAATGGTTTGAGGGTTATCTCTGCGGCTTCGTTTGTGGCTTAATGGCATGCTACTGAATTTTTATGTAAATACCTTGTTCAAATTTATAGGTTATTTAAACTCGTTGTTAAAATAGGAAATTAATTCTGCAAGTTATATCAGTTATAGGAGCTTCCGGTTTTATCGGTTCTCACTTATTAAGCCTTTTAGTCGGGATGGAAGATTACGACATTAGAGTTTTAGTGCATCGTGAGGAGCCACTGTTGCTAGACAAAGACCATGTACATTTCATCAAGGGAGGCTTACTTCAGGTTGAAGCGCTGGAGCAACTATTAGAACCAGGCTGCATTGTCCTAAATTTGGTTTATCTAGCTGCGAGTTCGGAGTCGGAAAACTTTGCAGCAATGAATAACCTTGCTCGAGCATGTGCAAATAGACGGGTTAAACGTCTTGTTCATTGCAGCACGGCTGTTGTTGTTGGTGATACTGCAGAGGATATTATAGAAGAAAATAGCCAATGCAATCCTCGTACACCATATGAGAAAACAAAGCTTGAAATCGAGTATCTGTTGTTGAACAAAGCAGGCGGAAGCTTTGAAGTTACTATTTTGAGACCTACCGCTGTTTTCGGTGCTCGAGGACAGAATTTAGTTAAATTGGCAGATAACCTTACTCAAGGGAGTCCAGTTATTAACTATTTTAAGTCTAGTATATTCAATAAAAGAAGCCTAAACCTAGTATGTGTTGATAATGTAGTCGCCGCAATGGTATTTCTTGGTGAGACGGATCGAAAAGTTGATAAAGAGGTATTTATTATTTCTGATGATAATGCAGTGAGCAATAATTACCTAGATGTAGAAAGTTTACTTATTAAAAAGTTATTACTGAAAGAGTATCCAATACCACGCATTCCTCTGCCGTCTTTTTTATTGGGAGTTTTACTTAAGTTGGTTGGAAAGCCGCAAAGCAATCCATCCGTTAAGTTCAGTGACAAGAAACTCATCACATTTGGTTTTAGAAAGCCTATTGAATTTGAGAAGGGCGTTAATAAATTTGTAGATTGGTATCGAAGCAATGAAAATACTTAATGTTAATCATACTATTGATTCCGTAACGGGTGGCGGTACTGCGGAACGAACTTTACAGATGAGTCGGCAGCTCATATCTGATGAGATTTCTTGTTCAATCCTGACAATGGATCAAGGCGTCACGCCAAGAGCTCTCGATGGTGGTAAAATTATCATGATTCCATCTATATGTAAGCGCTTTCACATTCCTAAGTTTTTATTTTATGGAATTCGATCGGCTGTTAAAGAGGCAGATATCATCCATATTATGGGGCACTGGACGGTGTTAAATGCACTGGTTTATTTGGTAGCGAGAAGTCAAAAAAAACCGTATGTATTTTGTCCTGCTGGAGCATTACCTGTTTTTGGAAGGTCAAGATGGCTGAAGAAGGTTTATAACGCTGTCATAGGTAAGAAGATTGTTCGAAATGCAGAGAAATGCGTTGCAATTACCGAAGCAGAGAAAACTGATTTTAAAGATTACGGGATTGAAGGTAAATCAATAGTCGTGATACCTAATGCAGTTAGCGAGTCTGGATTACCTTCAAATAATGAGGTTGGTTTCCGCAAACAGTTTGGCTTAAAAGATCGGCCCTTTATCTTGTTTCTAGGTCGCTTGAACTTAATTAAGGGACCTGACTTATTACTACATGCGTTTTGCCAATTAACAGAAATTTTTCCAGAGATTGATTTGGTATTTGCAGGGCCTGATGATGGAATGCTTACTGAGCTGAAGACGATTGTTAGCTCAGAGGGTGTTGGAAGCCGGGTGCATTTTTTAGGTCATGTAGGTGGTGAGAACAAGTTTCAGGCTTACCGATCGGCAAAGCTGCTTGTGATTCCTTCTAGACAAGAGGCTATGTCGCTTGTGGTCCTTGAAGCGGGAATAAACGGGACGCCATCTGTCTTTACAGATCAATGCGGATTAGATGAACTGGCCCTAACAGACAGTGGAGTGATGGTTTCTGCATCAGTTGAAGGATTGACACAAGGTTTGATAGATACATTATCTAATCCTGAGAAGATTGTTGCTATGAAAAGCAATATTAGGGAAACTGTTATCTCAAAATTTTCATGGAATGTCATAATTCGAAAGTATAAAAATATGTATGAGGCTTTAATGTGAATAAAAGGCTGTCCAATAGGTGTTTGTGTCTGTGAAAATTCTTTTAGTTTCTCAATATTTTTGGCCAGAATCCTTCATTATCAATCAATTATCAAAACAGCTTGTAATTCAGGGCCATCATGTTGTTGTATTGACTGGAAAACCTAATTATCCAGATGGGATTATTTACCCTGAGTATCAACAACAAGGTATTCAGAATCAATATTTTGATGGAGTAGAGGTCATTCGAGTTCCTTTACGTCCTAGAAAGTCGGGTGCTAAAAATCTCTTTTTAAATTATCTATCATTTATTACGTCTGGGTTATTACGGTTTCCACCTTTAGTTAAAGGTAGGGATTTTGATATGATTTTTGTTTTTGCACCTTCTCCTATTACATCAGTTATTCCAGCTATTTTATTAAAGTATATAAAAAAGACGCATTTAACTGTTTGGGTACAAGATCTCTGGCCAGAAAGTCTTTCAGCAACGGGGTTCATTACCAATAAGATTGCATTAAAGATGATTCGTTACTTGGTTAAGGGTATTTATGCTTGCTCGGACACATTACTAGTCCAATCTCAGGCATTTATCAGGCCACTTAGTGATTTGGCTCGGCAAGACAAAATAAAATATTTTCCTAACGCAATCGATGATATGCAAAGTACCGAATTGGGTGATGTGTTACCTGAAACATTAAAGACAATATTAGAATCAAATTTCTGTTTGGTATTTGCGGGGAATATTGGTAAGGCTCAATCTATTGAAACCTTAATTTCTGCTGCGGCAAACTTAAAAAACAACCCTGAAATAAAAATCGTATTTGTAGGTAAAGGAAGTATGTTGGACTGGGCGCAACAGGAAGTAGCAGATCTACAACTTGAAAATGTGGTGTTTGCAGGGGCCTTTCCAATGGATATGATGCCATCAATTTTTTCTAGAGCGAAAGCATTATTGGTATCATTGAATGCGGATGACATTTTTTCATACACAATTCCTAGTAAAGTTCAGGCTTATATGAGTGCTGGTCGGCCGATAATTGCTAGTATAGATGGTGAGGCAGCCAGAATAATAAATGAAGCTGGAGCTGGCCTAACTTGTTCAGCTGAAGACGTCAGTGGTTTAGTTGCTTGTATAGAAGAATTTATTACAATGACGAAAGATGAGCAAGATAATTTTGCTCAGGCAGGTCGAAAGTATTTTCTAGATAATTTTGAAATGAAAAGTCAATGTGAGAGGCTTGTGGAAATTTTTGAAAAAAGAATTAGTAAGGATAAGGTGGTTTAAGTGAAGGTTTTAGTCTTGGGTGTGACAGGTATGCTTGGGAGTACTGTATTCAAACAGCTTTCGAGTGATTCACGATATCAAGTATGGGGAACATTGCGGAATGCGAACCTACTCCATTATTTTCCAGAACAGTCACATGAGTTTTTACTTAAAAATATTGACGTGTTAGATCATGATACTCTGGTGTCAGTTTTTGACCGAGTGCAACCAGATGTTGTTATTAATTGTGTTGGGTTAATCAAGCAACTATCTGACGCGAAAGATCCTCTTTCTACATTGCCTATCAATGCTATGCTGCCTCATAGATTGGCAAATCTTTGTTCTTTAGTAAATGCTAGGCTGATTCAGATCAGTACTGACTGTGTTTTTAGTGGCAGTCAAGGAATGTACACTGAAGATAATGTTTCAGATGCTGAGGATTTATATGGAAAGTCTAAATATATTGGAGAACTACATGATTTATCGCATGTAGTGACATTGAGAACCTCAATTATAGGTCATGAACTGAATAGCCAAACTTCACTTGTCGATTGGTTTTTATCTCAGACTGGAGTTGTAAAAGGATATAAAAAGGCCGTCTTTTCTGGCTTGCCCACTGTAGAATTGGCAGATGTAATTAAAGACTACGTTATCCCTAATACAAGTCTCAATGGGCTGTATCATGTCTCTGTTTCTCCGATAGATAAATATTCTTTATTGAATTTAATTGCCAATATTTATAATAAAGATATTGAAATTGAAGCTGATGAAAAAGTACAAATAGATCGGTCTTTGGACTCGAATAAGTTTAGACAAGAAACAGGCTATGTGCCACCAACTTGGCCCTATTTAATTAAAAAAATGCATCAAGGAATATAGTTAAGTATGTTTGACAATAAAGTTTTAATGATTACCGGCGGAACAGGTTCTTTCGGCCATACTGTTTTGAAGCGTTTTCTTGATACAGGCGTAAAAGAAATTCGAGTTTTCAGCCGAGATGAGAAAAAGCAAGAAGATATGCGTATCGAATTGGCTGATGATAAAGTTAAATTCTACATAGGTGATGTACGTGACTATGATAGTGTTTCACAAGCTATGATTGGTGTTGATTATATTTTTCATGCTGCAGCTCTGAAACAGGTACCATCCTGTGAGTTTTATCCTATGGAAGCCGTGAAAACAAATATACTTGGTACAGAAAATGTTTTGAATGCCGCTGTAGCAAATAATGTAAAGCGTGTGGTTGTATTGAGTACGGATAAGGCTGTCTACCCAATTAATGCAATGGGTATATCTAAAGCAATGGCTGAAAAAGTAGTTGTAGCAAAATCTCGTTCTATTCCAGAGGGTGGTCCCGTAGTATGTTCTACTCGATATGGTAATGTTATGGCTTCTCGGGGTTCTGTAATCCCACTCTTTGTTAATCAAATGAAAAAAGAAGAACCGTTAACGGTGACTGATCCTAATATGACTCGATTCCTGATGTCTTTGGAAGACTCTGTTGATTTGGTCCTTTATGCGTTTGAACATGCTGAACAGGGTGATTTATTTGTTCAAAAAGCACCTGCATCAACAGTTGCCGATCTAGCTCAGGCTTTAAAAGAGATGTATAAAAGTGATAGTGCTATAAAGGTAATTGGTACTCGGCATGGTGAAAAACTCTATGAATCATTGATT